>SDBU01000741.1_pt1 | contig 46575 bp, 47 predicted proteins | sample 2277071 | NCBI WGS metagenome assembly SDBU01 (sample SAMN10397929, study PRJNA504765) | marine sediment metagenome | isolation source: marine sediment core GS08_GC12, 126 cmbsf | place: Arctic Ocean: Gakkel Ridge, Loki's castle | collected 2008
CCGTGTAGCGGGCGGCCTTGCGTCGCCCGTACTGCCTCGCTGGAGACAAGGCCCGTCCCCACGCGACAACAATCGTGCCTTTTGAGACAGCTTCCAAGCACGACATCTGATCTTCCACCGTCTCAAGGTGCTGGAACGGTCGGAACGGCAATGTCACCAAACCGAATTGCTCATCCATATCGAAATCGCGCATGTCCGCAATCTCCAGTCGCACGCGCTGTTGTACTTCGGGCGGTTCCTGGACGAGCTTGGCGCGACAGATATCCAGCATAACCGTCGAAAGATCCATCCCGACGATCTCAAACCCGGCGCGCGCCGTCGGGATCAGCACTCGCCCGGTGCCGCAGCCGATCTCGAGCGTCTTGCCACCTGCCGCTCCGGAGGCTTCAACAAAGAAGGCGACATCCCCACGTTCATTGTATGGAACCGTGTCGTCGTAAAACTCCGCCACGAATGGAAATGCTGTATAACCGCCTGATTTGTCCATTGCTTACTCCTGCTGTGCTGAATGCTCCCGCCGACCGACGGGTCTCCAAAAGCAACAACCCCCGCGGATACGGATGACCCGCGGGAGTTCGAAATTTGGTGGAGCCAAGGGGGATCGAACCCCTGACCTCTTGACTGCCAGTCAAGCGCTCTCCCAGCTGAGCTATGGCCCCGTAACGGCGCGTATTCTACCACTATTTTCGGCACCTGTCAACCGAATATTTACCGGCAAGCCACTTCTGCAACTCCCTCTCGTTTGTGCCCGCATGATCTTCAGATCGCGCGGGCGTAAGCCGGTCAGCCATTACAGGAATGCAAAGAGGGCGGATTGGGAGAATTCGAGCACGCGATCCGGGAAGAAGCCCAACCCCAGGGTGCCGATGACAGTTATGAACAACACGACCATGATCGCCGGGGAGTACGGCGCAGGTGCGAATGTTCCCTCGAACTTCTCGAAGTAACTTGTCTTGATGATGCGCAAGTAGTAGTACACCGACAAAAACGAATTCATCACGCCGATCACCGTCAAGAGAATGTACCCGGACTTGATCGCAGCCGAGAAGATGTAGAACTTGCCCAGGAAGCCGACTGTAGGCGGAAACCCGGCCAGCGCAAACATGAACAAAGCCAGCACGGCCGACAGGTAAGGCGCGGAGCTCGATAGCCCGGACAATTCGGAGAAATCGGATTTGCATCCGGAGCGCGTCTCAAGAAGCACGATGACGGCAAAAGCGCCGAGATTGAACATGGCATAAGCAAGCAGGTAAAACACAGCCGCCGAGATAGCATCGTTCCCGCCAACACACAACGCCACGAGAATGTATCCGGCGTGGGCAATCGATGAGTACGCCAACATGCGTTTGACGTTGTCCTGACGTAGCGCAAGAACATTGCCAACCGTCATAGTCAGCACCGCGAGCACCCAGAAGAGTTCGGTCAACATCTCCATCTGCTCAAATCCGAAAAGGAATATCCGCAGCATCACCGCAAAGCCTGCCGCTTTGGGGCCGACTGAGAAGAAAGCCGTCACCGGCGTGGGTGCGCCCTGATAAACATCAGGCACCCAGGCATGAAACGGCACCGCTGCGATTTTGAAGCCGAACCCGATCAGTATCAAGGCCGCGCCGGCGTAAAGGTAGTTCTGGAAGTTCGAGACGATGAAGCTATAATCAGCCACGATCTGTCGGAGGTCGGTCGTCCCCGAAGCTCCGAACACAAAGGCTATTCCCAGGAGCAGGAAAGCGCTGGCGAAAGCGCCCATGATAAAGTACTTGATGCCGGCTTCGTTTGATGCCAACGACCTGCGCGCATAGCCAGCCATCACGTACAGCGGCACCGACATGATCTCCAACCCGAGAAACATCACCAGCAGATCGGTGGTGTTGGCCATCACCATCATACCCATCGTCGACACCAGCAAGAGGGCGTAGAACTCCGGGCTGCTGATGCGTTTGACAATAAGGAAACGATGCGCGATCAGCAGGGTCAACGCTGCCACTACGAGGAACAGGAGTTTGAAGGCAGTTCCGAAATCGTCGCACGTGATCATGCCGAAGAATCCGGACATCTGGTTGCCCCACTGCTGAAGGGCAAAGTAGAATGATACCGCTATGCCCACCAGCGCGACCAGCGGCGCCAGACGCGCCAGATGCCGCTGGAAGGCCGTCAGAAGAATCAGAAAAGCCGCCACAAGTAGCGATATCTCTGAATAGATGAGTTCGAAGTTTATCGATGCTGATGTGAAATCGATCATCTTTTCATATTCCAGGGCGACGACCTCGTCGCCCACAGTTTAGAATCCTCAGCCGCCGCCGAACCCGATCTTTACGTCGTCGCCATCGACGATCACCGGCACGATCCGCTGCCCATTGGTTAGATCCAGCACTTTTTCCTTGGCCCCGGCCTCGGCGAATACGTCAATCTCATCGAACGTCACGCCCTGTTCCGTGTAGTGCTTTTTGGCGGCGGTGCAGTAGGGGCAACCTTCCTTCGTATAGATAGTCACCTTAGACATGATTCATCTCCTTGCGTCAAGTCGCACATCGCCCTGGTCGGGTTCTCCGACTGATGTGCAACCTTCTGAATCTGATATTGTTCGTCCATCCTCACCGTCTGAGCACGGCTGACGTGTTGAAGCACCTGCTTGACGGCCGGCTCCATGCGTTCCAGCAGCGGTTGAGGATAGATACCGATCCCGAAAACCAGCAAGACGAGCGGTACCATTATGAGCTTCTCACGCCAACTGAGGTCGTTGAGCTTTTCATTCTCCGGTTTGGTCACTTTGCCGAAAATAACTCGCTGATACATCCAAAGCATGTAACAAGCCGACAGAACCACGCCGCTGGTTGCAATGATACCGTAGACACTGTTCGCTTTGAAAACACCCAAAAGTATCAGGAACTCTCCGACGAATCCATTGGTAAGCGGCAGTCCGATCGAGGACAAAGTGATGATCATGAAGACGGCGGCAAAGAAAGGCATCACCTTGGCTAAGCCACCGAAATCCGAAATCATCCGTGTATGTCGTCGCTCGTAAAGCATTCCAACGAGCAAGAATAGTGCACCCGTAGAGATGCCGTGGTTGATCATCTGCAACACCGAACCCTGCAAACCCTGAAAATTCAAAGCAAACATACCGAGCATCACAAAGCCCATGTGCGAGACGGACGAGAAGGCTACCAGTGATTTGACATCCTTCTGCACCATCGCCACCAGCGCTCCATAGATGATCGCGATCAGACTGAGCACACAGATGTACGGCAGGTATGTCATGGTAGCATCCGGAAACATCGGCAGACATATGCGCAGAAAGCCGTACGTCCCCATCTTTAGAAGCACACCGGCAAGTATGACGGAGCCGGCGGTGGGCGCCTCGACATGGGCATCAGGCAGCCAGGTATGGAACGGCCACAATGGTACCTTGATCGCGAAGGCCAAAGCAAAGGCGCCAAACAGCCAGAGTTGCTCGCGGTATGGAATCGGCATGGAGAGCAGCTTCATCATGTCAAATGAGTACTCCCCGGAGAAGGCTTGATACTGAAAAAGTATGTAAAGAATAGCAACCAGCATCAGCAATGAACCGAACATGGTGAAAAGCACGAACTTGATAGCCGCGTAGATACGTCGCGGTCCACCCCAGACGCCGATCAGGAAATACATCGGGACCAGCATCACTTCCCAGAAGACATAGAACATGAACAGATCAAGCGCACAGAAAACACCGATCATGCCTGTCTCCAGGAGCAGCATCGAGATGAAGAACCCCTTCACACCTTTGGTTATCGATAGCCATGAAGCCAGAATGGACAGCACACTGAGAATCGTGGTCAGCACGATCAACACCAGAGAGATGCCGTCGATACCCATATGATAATGAATACCAAACGATACAATCCAGGGCAAATCGACCTGGAACTGCATGCCGTTGGCCATCGGGTCAAACATCGACCAGAGCATGAACGACAGCAACATCGTAACAAAAGAAATGATCAGGCTCACTGCTTTGATGCTGTCGTGTCGTTCCTTGGGAACCATCAGCAGCAATAGTACACCAATGGTCGGGAAGAACGTTATTAGTGTCAGTATGGTATTTTCCATCACTTAACCAAAAAGCATCAAGGCTAAGATTACCGCCACCCCGGTCACAAATATGGTAGCGTAGGTTCGGACGCGCCCGGTCTGGCCGGTGCGCAACAACTGAGAAATATCGGAGTAGACAGTGGCCAGGCCGTTGAGGAGCCCATCGATAAACAGAACATCAACTATTCTCCACAGGAACTTGGACCCGTTGACCAGCGGTCGCACCACGACGGCGCTGTATATTTCATCGACGTAATACTTGTTTAGCAGGATGCGATGCACACCGCTCAATCTTTCACGCATCTGTGTGGCTAGTTCGGGTTTCTGATGGTAGAACTTCCGCGCCATAAAGATGGCAACCAGAACCAGCAACACTGAAGCCATCATCAGGCCTAACTCAAGTCCGGTGTCACCTCCTCCGGCCGCCAAAGCATGAGAAGCCGCTTCCTGTGAGGCGCCCGCCATCACCGGCTCAAGCCAGTGCTCGAAGTAATTGGTCACGCCGAACAAGTGCGGCATGCCAACGAAGCCACCGATCACCGCCAACCCCGCCAGCACCATAAGTGGCACAGTCATCGACTTCGGCGATTCATGCAAGTGCTTGCGCGTGTGGTCATCCATGCGCTCCGGACCATGGAATGTCAGATAGATCAGACGGAACATATAAAAGGCTGTTAAGCCGGCCGTAACAAAACCAATCACCCACAGCAGCGGATGACCGTACGGTGACGAGAACGCCTTCCACAGAATCTCATCCTTTGAGAAGAAACCGCTGAACCCGGGTATTCCGGAGATTGTCAGGGTAGCGATCAGCATCGTGGCATACGTAATCGGGACGTACTTCTTGAGACCGCCCATTTTGCGCATGTCCTGCTCGTTTGACATAGCGTGAATAACGGAACCGGCGGCCAGGAAGAGCAGCGCCTTGAAGAAAGCGTGAGTCATCAGGTGAAATATCCCAGCCGTGAAGGAAGCCACGCCGCACGCCAGAAACATATATCCGAGCTGGCTGACCGTAGAGTACGCCAGCACTCGTTTGATATCGTTCTGGGCCAGACCGATGGTTGCAGCAAACAACGCTGTCGCGCCGCCGACGATCGCTACCACCATCAGGGCGTCCGGCGCCATAAGGTAGAGCACATTGCTGCGTGCAATCATGTAAACACCGGCGGTGACCATCGTGGCCGCATGTATCAGGGCCGACACCGGCGTGGGACCTTCCATGGCGTCCGGCAACCAGACAAACAACGGTATCTGCGCCGACTTACCAACGGCGCCGACAAACAGTAGCAGGCAGGCTGCTGTGATCAGCGCGCCCCCGGCCACGAACATCTCAGGAGCCGTCTGCATCACTGTCTTAAAGTCCAGCGAACCAACTTGCCAGAAGATGATGAACATACCGATCAGAAAACCGAAGTCGCCGATTCGATTGACGATGAACGCCTTCACGCCGGCATCCGACGCCGACTGTTTCTTGTACCAGAATCCGATCAGCAAGTATGAACACAGCCCCACACCTTCCCAACCGACGAACATGAACAGGTAGTTGTCGGCCAGGACCAACACCAGCATGGAGAACATGAACAGGTTCATATACGTGAAATACCGCCCGAAACACGGATCGTGTTGCATGTAGCCGATTGAGTATATGTGGATCAGGAAGCCGACACCGGTGACTACGAGAATCATCACCGCTGAAAGCGGGTCCAGTAGGAATCCAATGTTGGCGTGTAATGATCCGGCTGAAATCCACGGGAAGAGGACTTGCTCTATCACCCGAGCCTCGACTAGGAGTCCCTTTAGTTCGAAAAACAGCAGCAAGGACACGATGAACGACAACCCGACCGTGGTGCAAGCCACGAACGAAACCACTGGTCGTGGCAGTCGACCCAGCAGGAGACCGTTAATCAGGAAACCTGCCAGCGGCAGAATCGGCACCAGGAACAAGTAATCAGACATACAGTTTCTTACCTACCACTTCAAAATGCTGAACCGGTCGATGTTCATAGTTTCGCGGTTCCGGTAGATCGTTATCAGCATAGCCAATCCTACCGCCGCCTCGGCTGCTGCTACGGTCAGCACAAGAAAAACAATCACATGGCCGTCGACCACATTCAAGGCTCGTGAGAAGGCGATAATGGCAAGGTTAGCGGCATTCAACATCAACTCGACACACATGAAGAGTATGATGATGTTGCGTGAAATCAGCACGCCGACAGTGCCAATACCGAAAAGCACTACCGCCACAATCAGGAAGGCCGGGATCGTTACCATTTAACCATGCACCTCATCAACGGTCTGCTCCTTGACCGGATCGTCATCGTCACTCTCATCTGTTTGTGTTATCGCAGCACGACCGGCCATTACCACCGCTCCAACAATCGCCACCAGCAACAAGACTGACGCCAGTTCGAACGGATAGAGGTATTTCATAAAGATCAGTTCCGCCACTACTTTGACCGAGCCGAACTCACTCGCCGCCGACTGTATACCGGTGCTGCTGGAGTCAGGGAACACTCCACTCCACACTACGAAACCCAACTCAATCACAAACAGGCCGGCCACCACAAACTTCGTAACTTTGCTGACCGGTGGCGATCCGGTACCAAGATCTTCTCTCCCGCGCAGGTTCAACAGCATGATGACAAACAGGAACAGCACCATGATCGCCCCGGCATATACGATTATCAGGACGGCGCCAAGGAACAAAGCCCCGAGTTGTATGTACAGCACGGCCTGGGCCATCAGCGACACGATCAGGTACAAGACCGAAGCCACCGGGTTGCGCTGGCCGATCATCATCACGGCGCCGAACACGGCCACCACGGCTGAAATCGCAAATATGATCGTGTCGAGGTTCATTTCGTCTTGTCCGTCACTCCATACACTCTTCGAACCCGCCGGTAAATGCGCTTGAACGGATTGTCCTGACGCGGGTGCGGCACCAACATCTGCTCTTTGGTCCAGATGAATGAGTTGCGATCATAATCGGAAAACTCGTAGTCCTGTCCCAGGAAGATCGCTTCCTCCGGGCAGGCCTCTTCACAAAAGCCGCAGAAGATGCAACGCAGCAGGTTGATCTCATACATCTTTGCCTGTCGTTCACCATTTTCCGTTTGCTCCGGTTCCATGTAAATAGCATCCGCCGGACAGGCGGCGGCGCAAAGACCACAACATACACAGCGCTCGGTACCGTCATCGTAGCGCTCGAGATAATGCCGTCCCCGATAACGCGGTGTCATCGGTTTCTTGCGCGCTGGATAATCAAGCGTCACCGGCCTCTTGAAAAGGTGCTTCAGGGTCACAACGAAACCCAACGGCATCTTGAAGATGACATGTCCGAACGCTTTTAAGATCTCTTTCATCGCAGCAATACCTTTAGTCGTAACGTCACAACATCACCAGCGCCGCCGTTACCATCGTGTTCAACAAGGCCAACGGGAACAGTACTTTCCACCCGAAGGCCATCAACTGGTCATAGCGGAACCGAGGGAAAGTCGCCCGTAGCCAGATATAGAAAAACATAAACAAAAATACCTTCAGAATAAACCATACCACCGGTGGCAAGTAGGGACCCTGCCAACCGCCGAAGAAGAGCGTCGCCCCCACCGCCGACACGGCCAGCATGTTGGCGTACTCACCCATGAAGAACATAGCGAATCGCATTGATGAGTATTCGGTGTGGTATCCGCCCACAAGTTCAGACTCGGCCTCGGGCATGTCAAACGGCAGGCGGTTGGTCTCGGCTAAGGCGCAGGTAAGATACAGTATGAAGCCCAACGGTTGCCTCCAGATGAACCAGTCACCGACCGAAGCCTGCTGCTCGACCAATTCGCGCAGCGACAGCGTGTTGGCCACCAGAATGACCCCGATAATCGACAGGCCGTAGCCGACCTCATACGAAATCATCTGCGCCGAGGCACGAATGCCGCCCATCAGCGAATACTTGGATCCCGACGACCAGCCGGCCAGGACGATGCCGTAAACCCCCAGCGAGGTGACGGCAAACACGAACAGTACGCCGATGTTCAGATCCGACCCGACCATCTTGATCTGCCGACCGAACAATTCAATGTCGGCGCCAAACGGCACCACTATGAACGTCAATAGCGCCGGGACAAACGAAACCATAGGCGCCAGAGCCCAGGTTATCCGCTCGACACGATTGGGGACGATGTCCTCTTTGAAAATGAGCTTGACGGCATCGGCAATCGGCTGCAAAAGACCATAGGGTCCTGCGTAGGTCGGTCCCAGGCGATGCTGCAACCTGGCGACGACTTTTCGCTCCATGTAGGTGGAATAGGCACAACCGGTCAGAACGGCCGCCATGATTACCACTACCTTGAGCGATGATATGAGAACGATTTCCAACATGCTGTTACTCGTCCACCTTGCTTATCTTCACTCGGTCCACACGAATCTTGCGTCTCAAGAGCGAAGTCACCGGGGTGGTATAGAAATTCCGCGGTATTTTCACCGTATCGTCCTTGATCCAATTCGATATCTTCACCGGCAGGATCAGTTTGCCGCTCTCCGATTCCACTCGAACAGGATCGCCGTCGGCAAGCTTGTACTCACTCGCCACACTCGGAGAGAGCTCAATATAGGACTCACCAACAAAGTTGGCAAGCGAGGGAGCTTTCTCACTCAAGTGACCACAGTGATGCGAATCATCCATCACAAACAACGGGTGGCGGTACTCATCACCCGGTGACCCGTCAGTTGCGCGCACCTCCAGGAATTTGTCCGGCAGCGACAAATCCTCCTCCGCTTTCAACAGGCGTTCCACTTCGGCGCGAAGTTCGTCGGTCGACTCGTACAGCGTGACACCGAATTTCTCAGCTACATCCTGGACGATCTCAAACCCCGGTCTGGACTGGCCAATCGGCTTCAGCGCCGCCCGCGTCGTTTGGGTCCTGCCTTCGAGATTGATATACGACCCGTCGTACTCAGCCCAGGAGGATAACGGCAACACAACGTCGGCCAGGGCCGTCGTTTCCGTCTCGAACAGATCACACGCAACCACGAAATCCAGTTTCTCGATACTTGCTTTTGCGAACATCCTGTCCGGATAGAGCATTATCGGATTTGCACCGAGTATGAAGAGCCCGTCGATCTCTTCCTTCTTCATCAGGGCCAGCATAGCATCGGTGTTGTGCGCCTCAGAATCGGGGTAGTTTCCCCACAGAGCTTCTAACTCTTTCCTGATGCGATTACGCGGCACCGGCATCAAACCGAGCTGTTCAGCACCCCGTGAATTGGCATAGTAAGCGGGCACCGCCAATTGGCCCTTCTGCCTCACTCCCAACAGACGATCAAGATTGGCCACGGCCGCTGCGATCCGTTCCCGCTCGACGGAGCGTGTCACCAATTCACCGATCAGGAACGTCACTTTACGACCTTCGGCGATCGCGCGAGCCACCGTCATCAGGTCATCCGGCGCCACCCCGCAGGCAGTCGCCGTTTCAGCCAACGTTGACGGAGCTATCACTTGCTTCAGCTCCGCTGCCGCTGGGGCATCGACGAGGTTTCCCTCTATCGCCGCGAGGCAGAGACCGTTAATCAACAACTCATCCGTGCCTGCTTTGTATACTAACTCAAGCTCGGCCACGTCGGCTGACTTCACCGCGTACGGATTGATGGAAAATATCCTGGCGCGTCCGGAATTGTACGCCTTGTGCAGCCTGAGATACTCGTTGCGATGCTCGTTGATCATGTCGGAACCGAAGACGACGATCACATCGGAATCGTCGATGTCGGCGATGGAGAACTTCTGACGACACAGCGCGCCAAAGACAGATTCGGCGGCCGGAAGCATCTTGTAATCCTGACGGAAGTCGATATTGTTGGAGTTCAGAACGGTTCGAAAAAACTTGGAGAAACAGTAGAGCGAATCGTTGTCAAGATTCGGCGCAGCCAGACCACCGATACAGACCCCTCCCTTTTTCTCCTTGATCGCGGAGAACCGCTGGTGGATGATACCAAGAGCTTCCTCCCAGGTCGCTTCAACCTGTTGACCTTCTTTCTTGACCAACGGTGTCTTCAACCGCTCCGATGAGTTCACCATCTGGTAACCATACCGCGTCACATCAGCCAGCCAACCGTCATCGATGTCGTCATGGCACGATGACTGCACTCGGTAGACATGGTTCTTGTGCGGATCCTTGTAGAACAGGATATTGGTCCCGGAACTGGTGAAGTTGCATATAGAGGAAACCGTCTCCGTCAGCCAGACCCGAATCTTGTAACGCCACTCCTCACTGGTCAAAGCGCCCACCGGGCAGATCTCGGTTAGATTGCCGGAGAACGGATTGGCTACTTGTATTCCGGGCGCCGCATTTATCTCGGCCATGTTGCCACGTTCGTAAACACCGAGGTCGTACTCTCCAAAAGCTTCCTTGTTGGCACGGACACATTTGTAACAAAGGATACAACGATTGCGGTTGAGGATAATCTCCGGCCCGATCTTGAGATCATCGAAAGTAGTCGTCATTCCATCGTCAACGAAACGATTCTTCTGAAAATCAAACCGGCTGTCATCGATACCGTGCGCCACGACAAGATTCTGAAGCGTGCACTCCCCACCCTTGTCGCAGGTCGGACAATCAAGGGGGTGATTGAGCAATTGGAATTCCAGCACCGCCCGACGACCTTTCAACACCTTGTCGCTGCTGGTTCGGACGACCATACCGTCCATAGCCTCGGTGGCGCAGGACACTTCCAGCTTGGGTCGCTTCTCGATCTCAACGTAGCACATGCGGCAGGCACCGACCGATTTCAACTTGGGATGCCAGCAGAAGGTGGGTATGTCGATACCCATCTCTTTGGCGGCAATCAGAACACTGGTACCGCGAGGCACCGTTGTCTCACGACCATCGATAGTAAGCGTCACCGTGTCGGGCTTCGTTTCAGCCGGAGCGTTCTTTTTGGTATCTTCCGCCATACTACGTCACACTAAAAGGCAAACTCCGATTTCACGAGACACTTCTTCTGGTCGATGTGGTGCTGCCACTCATCGCGCCAGTGTTTGATCGCGGAGTGGATCGGCATCACAGCCGCATCGCCAAGCGGACAAACCGTGTGGCCCATAATATTCTCGCAAATCTCTTCGATCTTTTCGATATCGCCGGGCCGACCCTGGCCCGCCTCGATACGACTAATGATCTGTTCCAGCCAAGCAGTTCCTTCGCGACAAGGGGTACACTTGCCGCACGATTCATGTCGATAGAAATGGATCAGCTTCTTGATGACCCAAACGATACAGGTGTCCTCGTTGAACACAATGACCGCCCCGCTGCCCAGCATGGATCCGGCTTCGACCAGCGACTCGTAGTCGAGCTTCACGTCAATCATGTCCGGCGTGAGAAACGGCGTCGATGACCCACCCGGTATGACGCCTTTGAGTTTTCGGTCGCCCGGGATGCCGTTGCCGTAAGCGGGGTCATAGATCAGTTTCTTGAGCGAGAAACCCAACTCGACCTCGTAGTTGCCCGGCCGGTTGACATGACCACTCAAGGAGAAAATCTTTGTGCCCGACGACTTCTCAGTACCCAGCGAACGATACCAGTCGGCGCCGCGGTTGATCACGTGCGGCACCGTGGCCAGACTCTCGACGTTGTTCACGATGGTCGGACAGGCATAGAGTCCGGCGATGGCCGGGAAGGGCGGTCGAATCCGCGACATACCGCGTTCGCCCTCCAGCGAGCTCAACAGCGATGTCTCTTCACCACATATGTAGGCGCCGCCACCTGTATGCACGATCATGTCGAGGTCATAGCCACTATCGTGGATGTTCTTGCCCAGATGCCCACGAACATACGCTTCTTCCTTCGCCTTTTCCATCATCTCGGCGCAGTGTCCGAACTCACCGCGGATGTAGATAAACATCAGATGGCACCCGATGGCGTACGCGCCAATCGCCATGCCCTCGATGATACCATGCGGGTCGCGTTCCATCAGCACCCGATCTTTGCAGGTGCCCGGCTCCGACTCGTCGGCATTGCAGATCAGATAATGCGGCTTGGTAGAGTCTTTGGGTACAAAACCCCATTTCACACCGGTTGGGAACCCGGCGCCGCCTCGACCGCGAATGCCGGACTTCTTGACCTCTTCGATCACTTCAGCCGGCGACATCGTACTCAGCACTTTCTTCCAGGCCTGGTAACCGCCGTGCGTCTCATACGTTTCAACCTTAGGCTGATCCGGATCCTCAACATACTTGAACAGATGCAGCTTCTCATTGTCGGCTGCCTCATTCGCGTTGGTGATGACCGGAGAATAGAATGTCATGCCTCTGACCTCAACTGCTGAAGGATTGCATCAACCTTTTCCGGCGTGAGGTTTTCATAGTAGTCATGATTGATCTGCATCATCGGCGCTGTCGCGCACGAACCCAGACATTCCACACAGATCAACGTAAACAAGCCATCCGGAGTTGTGTCGCCCTTCCTGATACCAAGCTTGTCCTCAAGGTAGGCGACCAGCGAATCAGCGCCCAACAGCGAGCAGGATATATTGTGACAGACCTGTATCAGATACTTGCCCACGGACTGTTTGGGAAACATAGTGTAAAAAGTTGCCGCCTCGGCAATCTCCAGGGTCGGAACGCCGATGACCTGGGATATTTCCCGGTAGACATCGTCGTTCAAGTGCCCTACCTGTCGATAGGCCACGGTCAATGCCGGCAGAACAGCCGATTTGTGCTGAGGGTATTGCGCCAGCTTATCTCTGATGCGTTGAATTGATTCCTGCGTGAGAATCATCGATCCACTTCTCCCAGCACAATGTCTATAGACCCAATGGCGCACACAACGTCGGAGAACATGCCGCCCTCCACCAATCGGGGCAGCGAAGCCAGATTTATGAACGACGGCGGTCTGACTCGCACCCGGCGCGGTCTGTTACTGCCGTCACCGGTAATCAAGAATCCCAACTCCCCCTTGGGCGACTCTATGGCCTGATAGACCGAACCGACCGGCGCCTTGAAACCTTCGGTGATAATCTTGAAATGGAAAATCATCGATTCCATCTTGTACAGCACGTCTTCCTTGGGCGGCAGCACCACCCCCGGCACGTGAGCGCGATAGGGACCTTCCGGCATACCGTCAAGGGCCTGGTTGATAATCCGCAGCGACTGGCGGATTTCCTTCAGCCGCATCAGATAGCGATCGTAGGCGTCGCCCTTTTCACCGTAGGCGATCTCGAAATCAAAATTCTCGTATCCGCTGTATGGATTCGCTTTGCGCAAGTCATGCTTGACCCCACTGCCGCGCAGCATCGGCCCCGACAGCGACCACGCAATAGCGTCTTCAGCCGATATGACGGCCACGTTGCGAGTGCGGTTGATAAAGATTTCGTTATTGGTCAACAGGTTCTCATAATCAGCTAAACCCTCGTTGACCTGCTTGACGACGCGGCGCACTTTCTTATCGAAATCGACCGGCAACTCATGGGCCAGCCCGCCGATTCGTATGTAGCTGGTCATCATTCGCTGACCGCCGCAGGCTTCGTAAACATCGATGATGGACTCACGCTCCCGAAAGGTATACAGAAGCATCGACATAGCACCGAGGTCGATCGAATGCGTCCCCAACCAGACCAGGTGTGATTTTATCCGAGTCAGTTCGGCCAGACAAACACGAGCCCACTGCACCTTCTCCGGCACCTCGATATCCATTAGCTTCTCTACCGCCAGACAATAGCCGAGGTTGTTCGACATCGGCGCCAGATAATCCATGCGATCGGTGCAGACCAGCGCCTGGTAGTACAGTTTCGACTCCATTGTCTTCTCGATACCGGTATGGAGATACCCCACCACTGGTGTAGCCTTGACCACTCGCTCACCGTCGAGTTCCACCACCACTCGCAGGACACCGTGCGTAGAGGGATGTTGCGGCCCCATATTGAGGGTGACAGTTCTCTGCTCCGGCATTACCTGATCACCTCGGGTGGCTCGTCTTTGTTCCAACTGAACTGGGGCTGCTCGTAGGTGAGCGGAAAATCTTTGCGTAAGGGGTGCCCTTCAAGATCATCCGGCGTCAGTATTTTCGTGAGATCGGGATGACCCACAAACTCAATCCCGAACAGATCATAAACCTCACGCTCCATCCAGTTGGCCCCGGGCCACAGGTCGCATAGTGATGCTATCTTGGGAGCCTCCGAGGGAAGATGCACTTTCAGGAAAAAGCGATGAGCGTGAGTCAGGGAGTACAGGTTGTAGATCAGTTCGAAGCGACCCTCGTTCTCCCGTTCGTGACCAAGCCAGTCGACGGCTGTTATGTCGCTGAGGAATTTGACCTGGAGCTCGTTGTCTTCCAGAAAGGCCTGGCAGATCTCGACCAAAGCCTCGGGCTTGATATAGAAAGACTGCTCGCCGCGAAAATCATCTTCCCTGATCACCGCCTCGCCGAACCGATCTTTGATGAGACCTCTGAACTGCTCTTCCATATCAACGTCTTGTTCCGAATTTCACAATCTCGGCCGTATCAGCCTTTCCAACCGACTCCGATCGACTCGATCAACCGACCCTGCGGCCCCAGTCTTCCCTTTTGTCCTTTAGAGATTCCTTGTCGATTTTATCGTAAAGCTTGAGAATACCGTCCATCAGTTGCTCGGGTCGTGGCGGACAACCGGGGACATAAATGTCAACCGGGATGATCCGATCGACCCCCTGCAAGATGGCGTAGTTGTTAAACACACCACCGCACGAAGCGCATGCCCCCATAGACAGAACCCACTTCGGGTTAGGCATTTGTTCGTACAGTGTCTTGATCACCGGCGCCATTTTCATCGATACCCGGCCGGATACAATCATCAGGTCCGCCTGCCGTGGCGACGGACGCATAACCTCCATGCCGTAGCGCGCCAGATCGAAATGCGGCGCAAAAGTGGACATCATCTCAATAGCACAGCAGGCCAGTCCGAACCCGAGCGGCCACATCGAGCGGCGATGAGACCAGTTGACCATCTTGTCAAGGGTGGTCAGAATTATCGAATCGGGGATCTTCTCTTCTATTCCCATTTCAGCGCACCCCGACCAAGTACATAGAAATAGCCGACCAGCAGGATTACCACGAACACGAGCATTTCAATGAAGCCGAACAACCCCAGACTGCGCGATATCACCGCCCAGGGATATAGAAAAATTACTTCGATATCAAAAAGTACGAACAGGATAGCCACCAGGAAGAACTTGACCGGCACCGGCTCCCGGGTAGTTCCGATCGGCTCCATACCACACTCGTATGGCTCCAGTTTGCGGCCCAGTTTCGTTCGCTTGCCGATAAGAACCGACATCGCTACAAACACGACCGCCAGAAGGCTGGCCGCTACCAGCAGAAACAATATGGGGTAAAAAGTCTCAAACATACGTCACGCTACAAACAGCCTTGCCAAACATTGCCCCAACTGTAGCCATAATAGGCAGGCATGTCAAGAGAATTTGAACTTGTTTACTGCCGGCCGCGTGCAGCCCATAGCCATGCGTTTAGTGACCTCGCAACAGACCTACTGCCTTGTGGGACCGGCTGTTACGCAGCACACACGAGTCTATAGTTCGGTCCCGGAAATACGTACGCACAGTCTTGTGCCCGGCGCGTATTCAGACCCGACGGGAAATCGCCGCCATGCGGGTCGATCTGAGGATCACGCCGCCACAACGGGGCACGTAATCGGGCAATTTCACACCGCTCTTCAAGGTCGATTTGATTGTAATGTTTTCCCATAACAACACCTTAGACAGGTGTTGCACTTCGTTTGTGAGTTTAGGGTAGCCAGTCTGCGAGTCCGGAACTGGATGCCGGATCAAGTCCGGCATGACAAATCTATAGGTGGACGGTGTATGTCCTCGTGCACCGGCTCATACGTCCAGGACGCGGCAGAGAAGGGCGTCCGCCACGCACTAACAAATACTTTTCTCATTCAATACTCTATGCCCATATCGGAACGTAATAGCAACTCTTCTTGCCAATTCGGTGTCGCGTGGCAAGTTTTAGCTCCACCAAGATGCCGCCAACCATTGAGTACCGGCAGGATCCGTTGCGGTACTCCCTTTCGTAACTCAGACGGAAGTAGGGAGAGTTAAAGATACACCCACCTCTCAGTCGGTCAAACGCATATTTTATCATTTGGTAGGTAATGGGTTTGATTGGTTTTGTATTATTCTTCCCCGTCCACATTCTAATGATCTGGCCGTCATTTGAGACGATCTTCCGTCTGGCATTGCCGTGGTACGTGAGGATGCCCCGATGTTGAGGTGTAAGTTTGCTTTTGATTCGTTTTTCTACTTCTTTCCAATCTTGCATGTCTCTCCTCCTTAATACGCCTAAAGCCGAAAACCGCGAGGCTCTAGCCGTCAACTCAACGGACAGATTCTTTTATTATCTCAGCTTCGTCGCCTCGTTTTTGGTTTCGTCGAATTCCCATATCTCAACATCTTCTGGGATTAAATGAGACTTTATGCGGACATAGTATTCAGCAAGTGTTTCATTCTTCTTTGGGTTCCAGTCTCTAAGAACAAAGAATATTTTTCGGTATCCGGCTGGGGCAGCCACGAACATGTACATGGCTTGATCCCAAGTGGTTATCTTCGCACTTGGGACGTTACCGCTTTCTGTCCAAGTGTGTGATTTACATTCGACAAGGATCTTTTTCTTCCTGTTACCCAAATCGAAGCTATGAGGCTTGGTGCCATTGATTCCGATTTCAATAGATACGTCTTCCTCGAGGCTCAAGTCCTGATTGGCAAAAAACGCTCTTGCTTTTCTTTCAAACTCCCGCCCTACGTAAGAGTTGCTTTTGCCACCTTTGCGCTGAAAGGGTTTATCCATTTGTTGCTCCCGTGAATCAATGTTTTTCCGGTTTTCGTATAAATCTCCCGTTCCCTTTTCGCTGAAGAACGTTCAACAGCATCATAATACTTTTATCGGCTATTTGCTTTCTATCACAAACCCGTCCCAAACAAGTTTGAGACGGCCACCCGCCGGAACCCAAGCATCGCGCAGGGGGCGGCCTTGCGTCGCCCCAATGAACGCCACTTGTGGCCGGCGGAGACAAGCCCCACCGCTACGCGACTGGAAAAGCAACTTATGAGACAACCTCAGGACGTCTGCCGCCCACACGGTCAAGCCGCCCATAAATGGGTCTTATGCGCTTCGCGCGGCCTTGTGTCGTCCCAGTGAACGCCACTCGTGGCCGGGCGGCCGGCGTTGGCCAGGTCGAACAGCGGTTACTCAACAGTCCAGGTAAACTCTGAAAACATGGGATGTCCGGAGAGGATGCGATTGAGATCGGCCTGACGGAACCCACCATACGCTTTGGATTGTTCGCTAACGCACACCGTTCGCTGCACCCGGTCGAGTTCCAGATACCCGCCGCCACGGACCTCACAGCTTTCATCAAATACTTCGAGTAGATCAGGCCGCTTGACCCAACTGGACGCGATCTGCTGCTCCTTGCAGAAACGATCGAGCAGACCGGCGTGATAAGGGAACTCGGAGAGCGGTCCAAACAGGAGATAGAGACAGTCATCGCTGGACACCAACAGAAATTTGCAGGCGAGACTGCTGTCCCGCGAGTTGGGGGCAGGATCATCCTCGCTACCATAGAAGAGCACATGCGTTTTCTCATCCGACATTTCAGCAACCCACCCTGATATGGTTCGAGAATATCCAGCCGCGATGGTCCTTGAACGCTTCGACGCGATAGATGCCTTTGGCGGAGACCTGATACTCCAATTCGTGCGATACAGTTTCGAGGATTTCCCGGCCGTTGTGGATCAGGCGCAACGTGGCCCGGGTCGGAAGTGACACCATCAGCCTGGCATCCTGTTCCGACGCAAGGCGGCCGCCGCAAGTCACCTTTTCCGAACCGCACTCACCGACAAAGCGGAACTTCTCGGCTGATCCCCACCGCTCGTTGGCGAAGAACAACCGGCAATCACGGATGGCATTATATAACTGAGTTTTGGCTTCCTCAAAATCGGTACTCATCGGCTCGTCAAACAGAAGGTAACACCGCAGCGATTTGAAATGGACTTTGTAGGGAAATACCTCAAAACGAAAGGGCCAGATTCGAATGCCGAAAGCGTGGGCATCGACACCGGCCAGGCCGACACATTTGCGAGTCAGACTCAGTTCGTCCCACTTGGCGAGAATGCGATCGGTCGGCGCCACGATCGACTTGCGGGGTGAGAACACCATCGCCAGTTGATTGAATCGGGTCAGCTTCTCGGTCCATTCCGACATCTGGTTCCAGATTTCGATACCGTCGAATCCGACCACCGACCAGTCGTCCCAGGGATAGGGCGGATGATTCTTGAGGGCGTCGCGCACCTCGTCAGGATGCGCCATGATTCCCAGGGCGCCGTCCTGCGCTCCGGCGGCTACATACTGGGCCGCAGTCATGTCGGCGTCGTAGACCCGAGGTGATCCGAACAGCAAGTAGTGATGGTGATCGTTCAGATCATTATGCTCGTAGCCAACCAGAACCAGGGTCTTTTCATAGAGTCCTTCCCTGCCGGCGTCGCGGTTGCTGAGGGTCATGTGGTCGGAGAACATCATGAAGTCTAGTCCGACCTCCTGGCCCAGCGCTACCACTTCCGCAAGCGATTGGGTGCCATCCGACTCCGTGGTGTGGATGTGAACACATCCGGTATACTGGTACCAGTCGTCAACCCGTCTAACCATCAGTGCGCTCCTCAGGCACCGGTACTTTGCGGAAAATGTACATCCCCACCAGCATCATCAACCCCAGCGACAGTACGCCCACTCGATACGGTAGTTTGGCCGCGTCCATGTCACTTATACCCAGAAGTTCAACGGTCGCCTGACCAAGCGGGCGAGTTGGGTTAAAGAAATAGACAATAGTAGTCCACACTAAAGGACCTATCATCGCCGCCGCTCTCCCTGAGAGAGAAAACAGCCCGAAAAATCGACCTAACTCCTCGCGCGGCACCAATTCGGCCAGCAGCGGTCTGGTCGTGGTCCACAAGCCGCCGAGCAGTATGCCGACGACCGAGCCGAGGATCCATATCACCGTCATGTTTTCCGTAAACACGAACAACACCAGCACCACCACCCAGCCGATCACGATGATATTGACCAGACGCTTCAGTGGCCAATACTGCGCTACCTTGCCGATCAAAAAGGACCCGACCACCGCCGCTATCGGAGTAATAATCAGGAAGGTCTGGATTTGATATTCGGCCAAACCTACCACGATTGACAAGAAGATACTGATATTGATAATCACCGTTGCCACAGCATCCTCGAAGAAGTAATCCGCGATCAGGAAGCGCCTCACGCCGGGATATTTCCTGGTCAGACGGATGCCATCCCATACATCGCGGTAGGCTGCTTTCATGCTCAGCTTCTTGTGTACCCTGGCCGGCGCTTCCTTTACCCACAAGAACAGCGGCAGGGCAAAGAGCATGAACAAGATCGCCGTCGGCAGAAACGATGCAACCTTCCCCCCACCCTCCAAGAACGGGATATCGACAGAAAAAACCGAACCGGTGACAAACGGTAGTACCAACACGATTCCCAGGATCGCCCCCACGTAACCAAAGGCCACCCCGATACCGGAGACAAATCGCGCCTGCCGTCCGTCCGCAACTGAGTAAAGCAGTGAATTGTAAAAGGGTTGTCCCGCCTCATAGGCAAAGTTGGCGACGATGAAAAGTACGATGGTAACTACAAACAGTTCCGGCGGGATGAACGTCAATCCTCCCACAGCGATGCAGCAGGTCAGCGTGAACAGAAACAGAAATATCTTTTTCTTGGTCGACTGATCCGACATCGCCCCCAGCGCCGGCAGCAGCAGGGCCGCCAGGAGCATCGAGATCGAAAACGGGATGTCGAAATAGCGGTCATCGTACCCCAGGTCCTCAACGACGTACCGCTTCAGATAGAGCGACACTATGTTCATCGAATAGATGGTATTGGCGAAGTCGTAAAGCGACCAGCCGATGATGTCTTTACGAAACAAGCTGCGCTGGGAAACCATCCCTTAAAGCCCAAGCTGATCGGATATGGTGAGCATGCCGTCGCGCACTAACATCAGGAACTCGCCCAACTGGAGATCTAGTTGGGAACACGCCGCCATGTTCTCGCGGGTGGCGCCGGCGGCGAATCGCTTCTCCTTGAATCTCCGGAGCATGAATTCAGCGTCGAGCGGTGCAAGTTTCTTGTCTGGGTGCATCAACGCGCAAGCCACTACGAATCCGGTCGCCGGATCAACACTGTAGAGCGCCCAATCCAGTCGGCTGCGACAAGGCTGATGACCCGGGTGCGCCTTGATGGCATCAAGCATCTCCTCGGGCAGGTCGTACTCAGCCAACCATTCGCAGGTGAGGAAACTGTGGCGGGCTTCGTCGTCCTTTGTCTCGTTATAATCGAGATCGTGAACCAGACCGGTGAGGCCCCAGTATTCTACATCCTCGCCCAGATGCTCGGCCAACCGGCGCATCCCGGCTTCGACAGCCAGAATGTGTTTCAACAGGTTGTTGACACCGATTTTGTCGACCACCATTTGATAGGCGGTATCGCGGGAAAGATTCAATCGTGGCATGGATGGCAATAAAGCCGTCGGCATGGTCAAAGTCAAGCCGCCAAATGGTATGGCTCAGTCGTCGAAGTTCCAGACCAGGCCGTAGTAAAAGAAGCTGCCGTTATGGGTAAGATAATCACGCTGCCGGTAAACCCGGTTGAGGACGTTCTGGAAGGCGAGATGGAAACGGAAGTTCTTCAAGCCCAGTGACAGCTTGGCGTTGGCGATCAACTCCTCCCCCAGGCCGTCCTCGACTAAACCGTGATACGGGCCCACATAGACGACTTCGCCGTAGGCAAATAGATCGAGTAGCTTTGACTCCCAGTAGTAGTGCAATTCCAGTCCGGAGAAGGCCTGATACTCCGGAGTATACGCTTTGTCGTCATAGCGGTCGTACTCGATATAATGGTAGGCACCGCCCCCGGAGAAACGCAGGAACTCCATCAGTTTGAAGCGCTGAAGCAAGGTAACGTTAACAAAGTCTATGTCGCCGTTGAGGGGAGAGAACAGCAGATAGGTCGAGATACTATCGTCCACCATCTGGTGCTGCCAGTCTATACCATCGGTAATTTGTCCGCCCGTCACATTCAACCTCACCGCGTTGTCAAGACTGCCCCATTCGAACAAGAAACTTCCCGTCAGTTGTTTCTCCGGCTGTAGCTGCCGGTTACCTTCGTTGGCGTAGTCGCGAATATCGGAGGAATATATCGATACCTGCTGAAACGGCAGGAACAGTTCGTGCAGACTCGGCGCCCGCTCACAGTAGCCGACTGACAATTGCAGCAGCGTTTTGGAACTTTCTTTCGATACCACCGCCGCCGCATCCGGCATGAAAGAGAACTCATCATCGTAGCGCCCGCCGACAGCCAGCGCATACCGGACCCCGTCGACCAAACGAGCCATTTCCAGCGTGGCGTCGGCCTGGGCGCGACTGGAGAGATCGTCGTAACTTCTGTGCTCGACATACTCACCATCGATGCGAACGCGCAGAATCGTCCGACCCATTAGCCATTCACGTTTGACAAAACCGCCGTGCGCGGTGTGGTTGTAGCGTGAGGTATAAGCGCCATCGCTGAACGACCCCTGGCGCTCGTGCCGATAGCCCAACTCGTAACGAACCTCCCCGTCGTCGCTGTTTCGATCAAGGGACAATTCGGCATATCGGTCGAACCGATCCCGCGAGATCGTCACCCCACCCAGCGCCGGGCGTACCGCCAACCGGCCGTCACGACTGTACAGTTGGCCGGCGGCTCTCAGACCGTGACGCGCTCCAATCGGGAAGTAGAAGTCACCGACATAATGGTAGCCATCGTCCTCCCTGCCCACGAACGGCCCCTCCGACTCTCGATAACCGATCGAGGCATCAATCTGCTTGCCTGACTGAAACCGTCGCGAGTACCGCCCCCGCACCCATGAGTAGCTCACATCACCCTTGTCGGCCATTATCGCCGTCACGGGTTCGTTGCCGTTCGGTCTCCTGGGGAGTGTTACCAAACTGGCGATTACCTGCCGCCCGCCGAACAAACGACCCACCGGTCCTGCCATAACGTACAAATCGTGATCGAAGGCTGTCGGAATATCATTGAAGTCTACCAATCCGTCCGGTTCGACAACGTGATCGAAAGGGTGCACACTCATGCCGTTGATTACCAGGTTCAGTCGATCACCTGACAGCCCAAAAGGCTGTACTGTTTTTCGCATCGGCGTGATCTGGTGATCCAGCGTGAAGTAGGACGGATCGAATCGAAAGTAGTCACCGGCATCATGATAGATCGAGCGCTCCCGTTGCGCTCTCAGGTTCAGGCGCGGCGACGCGAAGTACTGGACCAGGCTGTCGAAGTATGACAGCGCGGGGGTTCGCTTAGGATGCTCCTGGCGGTAACGCTCGTACCGCTCATCAAAACTCAATCCAACTGCGCTCGTGTCGGTAAGGCTGTCGGTCGGGGACGAAGAGATATCAACGCTATCTGACAACACCGGCGGCAGGCTGTCCACTAAAGTGTCCGCATAGGTCGAGTCAGCCTCCTGCGCCGAAACAGCGGAGAAGAGAATCGTTGTCACAACGGCCAGTATACAAATACGCGCGATCATTCAAGGTTACCTTCCCGGCCATATAAACGGACCACTACGCCGAAAAGCAAAGGGAAAATCACAGCGTTTGACACCAGCGAAATCGCCGTCCACGGTAGTCCGCCGATGAAGCGCGGCCAAAACGGCTGATACAGCCAGGCGTCCACCGTGTTAACCGGCAGATAAAAAGCTGCCGTGCAGAGGACCGAAACAGCAATAAGCTGCAACGACGTAATTTGATCCACCGCGTGGTTACATCTTCGGCGAAACAGGGCGCCAACGATGCCGCCGGCCGCCGCGCCGATCATCTGAGCCGCCATGAGCGGAATCGCCGCCGGCCCAAACGGATTGAACGAACTCCACAGCCACATACCGAGCAGACCGACCAGTACGCCCGCCTGCGCCCCCCACAGATACCCGGCTGCGAAAACTATAAAAAAAACGAAGCTGACATTCGGCAGATATGATGTCGCATAAGAGAGAACGTATATAAGGGCCGAAAATAGCGCAATCCTGCTAATCAATCGCGGCCGTAGCTTCATCGAACAATTAGCAGCTTGGTGTGATCTTCAGCCAGCAGGACGCCACGTTTTGCATTGGAGAACAGACGTGCGTACACTAAGTAAACCCCCGCTGCAACATCGGCGCCGGACTCGTTGGTCAGATCCCATTCGGCCTGGAACTCCCCTTCTCGCTGTTGTGTCCCGGTCCGCTCATCCTGGCGGTCATTCGCAATGACCGTTTTGATCCGTTCGCCGGCAATAGTGTAAACATCGATCTGTAAGTATGTATCCTGAGCAACAAAGGGAAGACCCATGGGGTAGCTTGCGCCGTCGGTCGGCACTCTCAAACGGAAAGTCACCCTCGGTCGGTCCATCTGTTCAACCACGGCCGGATTGGGATACGGGTCCAGTACGGCCCCCGGGACCTCAACCAACAAGGAGTCGTAATTGCTCTCATTGATACCGTACCCAACCCACATTATGCGGTACTGAGGCACTTCGTAGAACGCTCGATTGGTGGACGCCGGAGTCAGGATAAACGTCAGCGATCGATACTCCGCGTGATCCGGCAGCTTGATCTGATAAGAGGCATCATCGTCGGCATAATATCGTTCTACGATCAAAGAGTCGGGCGCCTCCTCGAGTTGATAGATGATGTTCACACCCCAGGGGCCAGGAAGCATCGGCGGGGACAAGTTGCCAAGAGCCAGGGATATATTGAAGATGGTGGTATCGACGTGGACTGCGTAGCTGTACCACGGATCCCCCCAACCGAGAGTGTCACCGACCTGAATAGAATCGGTACAGTTGGGAAACTCACCTGCGCCGGTATCGCATACCCAGAGAGTAGTGTCGGGCATGATATTCGCCGTCTCAAGCAAATGCAGACTTAGGTAGTAGGCGCCGTTGTGGCGAGGGCTTTCTCTAAGGTTTAAGTTGGATACAACCGTCGTCGGATACTTATAATGGGCGTGCAGTTTCTCAAACGGAATCGCCGGGTACGCCTCTTTCTCCGAGTAGCCGGAGATCAAGTCTGAGTTGTAACCATCCCACACAGTCAAATCGGCCCGTTCTCCAGTGAGATAGTTCCAAAGCGCAAACTCCGAAAACACCGAAACCCAATCCTGAGTATGATTGCTGGTTTCCCAAATGGCTGAATCAGCGGCGCGTAAAAAACTCGGACCAAATCCAAGCTCTCCGCAAAGCAACCAGATATCTCTGATAATGTCACGACCGAACCGCTCACTCAGGTAGATCGGGAAGACGACCGACCCATAGGGATGCAGATCCAGCAAGCCCTGGAACCGCTGAATAGAGTACTCAGGAACGTTGAAGAAGTGCTCCAGGTAATAGTAGTAGTCATTGATGTCGTCATAAATCTCTTCTTCCATCCAGACCGCCGACATCTCCATCCAGTAACGCCTTTCATCGTACTCCGTACCGATGTCTTCGGCCTCACCCCAATCGATGCCGAACTGCACAGCGTGAAAGAACTCGTGAGCCGCCGTCACTCGGATAGCATCCATGGGACTGTGGGGGTCGTTATTGTAACCGTGCAAGCGCCTTGGGTCGGCATTGAGTTCGATAAACGACGTGGCCTTCTGAGGATCACCGAATCCGAGCGAATCCGCATATGTCATCCCGTAGAACATGCTGCCAAGGTTCTTCATATAGATATCGTACTTCTCGTCCCCGCCCGGCTCGTAGCCGTCCCGGGGCGGAGCCGGGTAGTCGAGAGTGTCGACGATGTATGTATAGACCGAGTCCATTATGGAGGCGATTTGAGCCGCCGTCTCCGCGCCTCCATATAGAGCGTCAGCACCCAAAGTGGTGTAGTGTACTCGGAACCGGCCCCTGGGTGAGTCGACTGAATCGGTCAGCAAAGTGTCCCTGCCGATCAGTTGAACCCCGAGCGATTTGAGCAGACCCTGGTCCAGTCTATCATAGTTGGTCACGAACCTGAGAATAGCCGGTGTGCCGCATTTCAATGTCGGTGGGTGCAACGAGTCTCCGTGTGAGTCTGCGGCAGCCGACAAGTCTGGCTGATGCTGCCTGGTGACCAGCATGTAATCCTCGATAATCTGCATCTGCTGTTCTTCGGTCAACGACTCGCCGGCCCAGCCAACCGACGCTAACACCATAATGAGTAGACATGTTGCCATCGTTTTCAAACTGATCCTCGTTTCTGCAAAGCCTGTCTCTGTAAAGCTCGCTTCTTGAGTTCCTGTAAACATTCTATCGGCACCGCCTCCGAACCAACTGAACCACAGCGGCCACCGCGACCATGGAAGTCGGACCCGCCCGTCCAGATCAGTCGAAAGCGTGCTGCCATCTCTTTGAGCCTTTGTGTCTCGTTCTGTTTGTGGTCGGGATGAAACACCTCAACACCGTCAAGACCGAGAGCCACCAGTTCTTCGATCCGGTCGACCGCGCCATCGACCATCGGATGCGCCAGCACCGCAACCCCACCGGCGTCATGTATCAAGTTGATCGCCTCTGCCGGTGCAAAGCTCTGTTTCGGTATGTAGGCCGGACCGCGATTGCTGATATATCGCCGGAAGGCGTCGTCGTAGGAGGCCACAGCCTTTCGACGGTAGAGTGCTTCGGCCACGTGCGGTCGACCCACCGCTGCCGAACCGGCCACCTCAAGGACGTCGTCATAGCTGATCTCGATACCCATGTCGTTGAGTTTCTGAACCATCTCACGTCCGCGCTCGTTTCTCTTATTCTGAAAGTCGGCCAGGGCCACTCGCAAGGGTTCCGTATCGGGATCGAAAAGATAGGCCAACATGTGCAAGTCACCGTTTCCCGATCTGCATGACAACTCCAGCCCGGGAATAAGTTCCGGGTCGCCTTCGCCAATCATAGAGCGCAACTCGAGATAACCGGCCAGCGTATCGTGATCGGTAATGGCGAACGCGGCCAGTTTGCGGCGACGGACTATCTCCAGCAACTCCGATGGCGTACTAAGCCCGTCGGAACAATTGGTGTGCAGATGCAGGTCGATTCGGTGTTTCATCTATAGCTTGTTCTCAACCATCTTCCTGATCTGTGACGCAAGATCCTCAGCTTCTTTTGTTATAACAGCCACCTCACCATTTAGTTTCGTCACAAACGCCTGATCGTCGATGGAAGTCAGGTTGATGCGCACGTTGTATCCGGCGCCGTGGACTGACGCTGTCGCCATCAGACCGGCCACCCCGGAATCGGTGATCGAATTCTGATTTCCCTTTTCTGCTACTACGCGCGCCAGCTTCAGCGTTTCAAGTGACTTCTTCATCACCTCTAAAGGAACGCTCGCCGCTTCTTTGTTGGTTAGTTCAACGGCATCGTCACGTTCCTGACCGGCGGGCAGTTTGAATGCATCCATCACCTTGTTGAATGCTTCCTTATCGGTCTCGACCAACTGGGTGAGTTCGGCGCGAAGCTCATCACCGCGATCCCTGACCTGAGTCAACTCATCCTTGACCTTGTCGAACTGCTTCTTGCCGACCGAGAGCCGACAGACCATCGAAGCCAGAGCGGCGCCCAGAGCACCGGCTGAGGCCGCTACCGAACCGCCACCGGGAGCCGGTGAGGACGATGCGACCTCATCGGCAAAGCCCTCCGTGACCGTCGCCGAACCACCCGCCTCCTGTAGTTTCTGCTCCAGCACCTGAGCACTGGAGAAGTTCTCCATCCGCAAGTAGAAATCGAACACATCGAGCATCGCCTCATTCGGCACCAGCCCGATGATTTCCGACGAGGTGACATTCACACCGTAACGAGCGGCCTCCGACTTGATCGTCTCGAAGACGCGAAAGATCGGTGTCTTGGTATAGTTCACCAGGTTCATCGATATCTGAACCTGATTGCGCTCTTTGATCTCAAAGCCGAGGGCTTTGACAAACCGATACCCGCCCTTGAGACTGCGCACAGCATCGGCGACCTTATCGGCAATCCACTTCTGATTGGTGCCGAGATAGACATTGAACGCCACCAAAGGGAAACGCACCCCGATAGCGGTGGCGCCCGACTTGAGATTCATCCTGGCCGGGCCGTAATCCGGCTTGCGCCTGGGGTCCTTCTCGATAGCCTCGATCATCCCCTCATACTCGCCGGTGCGCACCTTGGCCAGATTCCTGCGGTCGGCCCGCGTCCGCGCATCTTCATACAGGAAAACAGGTATAGCCAGTTCCTCACCGACCTTGCGACCCAGTTTGTTGGCCAACTCGACTGCTTCCTCGATACTCACTTCCGATATCGGGATAAACGGACAGACATCGCACGCCCCCATGCGGGGATGTTCACCCTTATGGGTGGTCATGTCGATCAGTTCAGCCGCCTTTTGATATCCACGAAAAGCCGCCTCAACCGCCAGCGATGGATGACAAACGAAAGTCACCACCGCTCGATTGTGATCGGGGTCCATCTCCTTATCCAGGAGCACCACGCCGTCTTCGGCGATGATAGCGTTGCAGATGGCGTCGATCACTTCCGGACGACGGCCTTCGGAGAAATTGGGGACACATTCAACCAGTTTTGCCATTATCGTCTCCGCACCTTCAGTTGTGTCAGTCGACCCGGGCATACGCCTCGGATCCGAAATAGAATTCCGCCAATATACGTGAAAACATCGCTATGGCAAGTAGCCTAGCGCTCAAATCCGAGTCTGAGACCCCAGGCCAGAAGAGGGATCATGATCTCATGGTGTCCGACGAAATTGAACCCCTTCCCCACCCCGACGGTCGGTCGACTCACCACGTTTTGCAACGGGCGGTACTGCAGGATCATATCGAAATTGGCCGTGGTCAGCCGACTCTTGTGCCGGTATATATTGCGGGCCACCGTCAGAGCCTTGAGAAACACTTCCGGCAGGATAACCGCCGAGCCGATATTGGCCAGCGCGCCACCCCGGTCGATATCGGCACAGAGACTGCACAACAGGCGGAAATCAAGATGCGATGCAGCGGCAGTGACGGCGGCATCAAACTCCGGGTGCTGCGCCACGATATCGGTGCCGATCCCGACATGCACCGTCACCGGTTTTTTCATCACGGCAGCTCGTCCAAAAAGAGAAATCTTTCGGTTGGGCGCCTTTTCTCCATTGATGAAGACACCGGCGGCCTCTCCGAGGCCGATATCTCGCTCCTTCGCACACCGGCAAACGGCGGCAAAAAACTCCCCGGTCTCCCTGGCCATGCCGAAAGACCCATCCTCCAGCCCGGCCTGTACATCCTCAGAGGTCCCGCCGAAAAAGGCCAGTTCGAGATCATGAATCAGCCCGGCCGAGTTGAACGACAACCCGGTAACAATATCACGTCGCATCAAATCGATCAGTATCGGCGAGAGTCCCACCTTGATAGTGTGTGCCCCTAACAGCAGATGAAACGGACGGTCCCTATGACGCGCTTTCACGACGCGGGAGATGAATTCCTTGAGGTCATCAGCCTTGAGAAAACGAGGCAGCGAATCGAAGAAATCCCCCCCGCTTTTCTTCGCAGGACGACCAAGCGAAGGCAACTGGGTCCGGTTCCGTCGTCGTGCGTGCGGATAACGCTTTACAAGATTAAGATCGATCGGAGTTCTCTTGCGAAATCGGCTGGACATGGTTCAGAACGCCTCGATTTCACCCAGTGCGAAATCCGTCAACTCAGCCGATATCGATCCCACCAGAATCTTGGACTTCATCAGCACCGGCATCTTAAGACGGTCATCGGTCAGCCAGACCTTCAGTCTGCCCTCATGCTTGAAGACGCCGACCGATTGCGTCAGCGGTTCTACGATAATACAGTCGAAGTTCCCCGCTTCAACGGTGATGTTCTCTTTCTTGAGAACCTTGACCTCAAGTTTGTAGTTCTCGCCGTCGGTGAAGTTGTCCACGTACACCGACGTCCCGACTTTGAGCTCCTGAGTGCGAACATAATAAAGCACACTGACGGCATCCTGCACCCACGGCGCTACCTCGATAGTGTCGCCCTTGTACACGGTCCGGTGCTCACGTTGATCGAAAGCGTAAGTGCGGGTGGAACGATAGCTGCCCTCGCGAAGGTTCTTCTCAAAGCGCCAACTGAAAAGACCGATGGCATCAATGATCGACTCCACGCGGTCATCGACGGTGTAAAACGTGGAGAAAAAACTGTTGGAGTTTGCCCGAGTCACGATTTGATAACAGGGACGCCCACCGTACTCGATCAACCGCGCCACCTCCATGGTAGCCGTCCCGGCGTTGATAAAACCGTAGTTTATATCGAACGAAAACCTCTCGCCGACACCGAAAGCTACGTTCTCGACATAGCGGTCAAACTCGACGGTCTCGCTACCGGGCTGTTCTTCTTCGGCCAGCGCCTGCGTTATCTCAAACTGCAGAGAGGCAAAGTAGAAAAGAGGCACCAGTCCGCAGAACAGAACAGCCATAGCGAGCGCCTTGTGCAGAAATCTTCCGTCAGGCATTTGTCTTAGCATCAATTCTTTTTACAATTTCGTCCAACTGCTTGCCGAGATATTCGCCGATTTCCAGAAACGTCTCGTTGTACCGTTCCAGCGGCTGGCCGATGGGATCATCGACCCCTTCGCCCGATTGGCTGAGGTGAGGGAAATTCTTAAAGAGAAACGTTTTGTTCGCGGCTTCCTTGCGCAATCTCAGCACTGAGCTAACATGTTCGGAGGTCATACCAAAGATAAGATCGGCGCGATCGATCAGGCCGCCTGTCAACGGCTGCGACTGGTGATTCGAAATGTCGGCGTCCCAGATCCTGGCTGCTTCGACAGCATACTTAGTAGCCGGAAACCCCGACGCACCTACTGTACCGGCCGAGATCACTTCGCACTTGTCCGGACGCTGCTTTTTCAGCAAACCCTTCAGCGCTCCTGCGGCCATGGGCGACCGACAGGTGTTCCCGGTGCAGACAAACAGTATGACGAACTTCTCGCTCACGCCGTCTCCTCCAGGACCGAGGCAATGCCAGCAGCAGAGAGGGCACCCTCGCGCAGCAACTCCGTCCGGTCCCCCTGACACAGCACGACCGTCGACACATTTCCAGCCAGATATCCGGCATCAAGATACAAAGCCACAGCGCTCCCGAAAGCTTCCACGACCTGGTCGATCGTCTCCACTTCCCCGTGGCCGGTCAGATTGGCTGAAGTTGCCGTCAGCGGTTTCCGCACTTTCTCGAGTATTGCCTTTACCACCGGTGACGAGGACACTCGCAGACCAACCCGCCCGTCACTAACTACCGGCAATGTTGTTTCATCGGCTGCCGTCAACACCAGGGTCAATGGTCCGGGCATGAACCGCTTCGCCAACTGTCGCGCCGACGGCGTCATCACACCGTAAGCATCCAACGCCTCGATACTATCGACAAAGATTGCAACCGCAGCAGCGCGGTCACGACCTTTCACACGATAAAGCTCCTGCAGTGACTCAGAATCATCGGCCCGAGCGAGAAGACCATACCTTGTTTCGGTCGGCGCCACAACCAACTCACTCCGCAGCAATAGGGCCGCAGCCTGATCGATCAGCCGTCCCTGCGGGTTTTCGCAGTCGATTCGAACCACCGGACAGTCAGTCATGCTGACCCGGATCGTGCTCGTAGTCAAGGCTGTCTCCCACCGTCGACGGCGATGTCTCGTAAAGGGGCGTCGGCTCCTCCACCTCAACCGTAACCACCACAACCCAGGCGTTGGTATAGCCGGCCGCCTTGGCTCGTTGTTGGTAGTTTTCGGCTGCCTCGCGCTCGGCGAAGTTGCCCACTCTCAGTTTGAAGTAGGGCACCTCATAATCCATGAAGACCGGGCGGTCAAAAATCTCCTCGGCTACTCGTAGTGCCGTTCGCGCCTCACCGTAAACTTTGGTCGTCAAGATCTGCACACGAAACGCCTGGTTGTTCAGAGTATCGATTTGTTCGTCGATGTTCAAGTAACCTGTGTCACCGCCGGTCGCCTCATCCCCTGTCTCCGGCCGGGACCCTCCGGCATTGATTGGCTGATCGCTCGGATAAGCACTCGGGACAACCTGTCTGTCATGACTCGATTCCAATGGATCATAACGCGCCAATTCCTCCGGAATTGTACCGGTATCCGGTGGCGACTCTTCACCTCCGCGTTGAGGAAGAATACATCCTGCCCCCCAGACGAGCCACAGTGCCGTAACCAGGAAACTAAATATACTTGCGCGTTTCGTCACTCTCTCCAAGTTTCGCCAGGAGCTTCTTGATATCTTCGGCCCGCGTCTTGTGGGCAACCATCATGACCTCGCCGGATCGCACTACAATCATGTCGGAACAACCCAGCACGGCTACGATACCATCGCCTTCGTTAAAGACGGTCATCTCATACGAATCCATGGTAATAACACTACCAATCTTGACATTGCCGTCGGTATCTTTGGTCTTGTAGCGACCCAGGGCATTCCAGTCGCCCACATCGTCCCACACGAAATCAGCCTTAACAGTCAGCACGTTATCGGCTTTCTCCAGAACGGCAACATCAACGGAAATCGACGTAGCCTTGGTGTACAACTGCATGCGCGCTTCAATCTCAGACGCCTGGTCGATATGTTCGGAGTACTCCATGAGCAACTTGTGCATCTCCGGCTGGTGGTCCGCCAGTGCCTTCAAGAAAGCCTGGGCCGTCCAGACGAACATCCCGCTGTTCCAAAGATACTTGCCGCTGAAGTAGTACTCCTTGGCTACCTCTGTTCTTGGTTTCTCCGTAAAAGCAGAGACAAAGAACACCGGCTGGTCGGTGGGATGCTCATATCGATCGCCCACTCTGATATACCCATACCCCGTCTCGGGACGGGTGGGGACAATACCCAGAGTCAGCAGATAGTCACCGGACGACGATATGGCGGCGCTGCTCTCTAGAATCTTCAAGAGTTTCTCCGCCGGATTGATCAGATGGTCCGCCGACAGTACCACCATATTCGCGTGCGGGTCGACCTTCAGGAGATGAACGGCGGCCAGCCCGATGGCGACGCACGTATTGCGACCAAACGGCTCGCTCAGGATGTTTTCCTCGGTGAAGTTGGGCATCGCATCGGTGATAAACTTGCTCATGGAGCGGCTGGTGATAATCCGAGTGTTCTCAATCGGAATCAAAGGAAGAACGCGGTCAATTGTTTCCTCCAGCATCATCTTGTCGGACGTCAGTTTCAGGAACTGCTTGGGGCGGCTCGACCGCGACACCGGCCAAAACCGTTCCCCTTTGCCCCCGGCCAAAATCACTCCATACAGCACTATCAAACACCTCTCAGACGTTTTCGCACAGTTGATCGATCATAACAGGGTTCAACGCCCCAGTCAAGCAAAGATTCCCCTCCTGAGGTCCCACGAAGCCGACTTTGCGGTCGGCGTATGTCCCCGTGCGCCGACAACTTTTCGGGGTGATTGCGGTAGACGAGGACGTCCACCGCGCACTAATCCGCGCGAGCGGACTTTGTCGTGGTGTCGGGCGACTCGCCCGACGCCTGCCTTCACACTTCATGGCTATCAGGCGAGGGCACCTGACAGCACCCACAACTCACATCCGCGCTCTCAGGCCTTGACCTGATGAGCCGCCAGCTGGCGACCCCGCTCGAAGGCCGTCAGGTTGATCTCGACAAACTTCGGTTTGACCTTGGTCTTGATGGCTTCGTTCCACGACGCAATATCGAACGGCAAGTAACCGGACATCACCCCCAGAAGGATAGTATTCACCAGCCTCGGGTTGCCCAACTCGTGCGCGATGGCGTCGGCTTCAACCGCAATCACATTGGCCAGCTTCTCTTTCATGCGCTCGAGGGCGTCGTAGGGATAGGTCAGGTCCTTTGTCGATGTCACTATCGCCGGTATCAGGGAAGTCGTAGACACGATCGCCACCCCGTCCTTCTTCATCCAATCAACCGCTCGCAAGCCCTCGGCCTGTTCGAACGAGATCAAAACATCGGCCTGGCCGTATGGAATGGTCGGCGAGTACACTTTGGGGCCGACGCGGACGTGCGACGATACTACCCCGCCACGCTGGGCCATACCGTGGACCTCGGATTTCTTAACATCCAGCCCCGCTCTGATGGCCACCTCGGAAATCAACTCGGAGGCGAGCAAGACGCCCTGGCCACCGACACCCACTATCAGTATGCTGTATTCGTTATCAGACATCTTCTCACCTACACTTTCACAAATTGACTCTTGAGAACGATGCATTCTTCCGGGCAGATCTGAGCACAGAGGGTGCAGCCGGTGCAAAGCGATTCATCGATAATCGCCTTGGGATGCCCGTGCTCGTTTGTTTCCTCCGCCGCAGCGATGGCCGGGCACGAAATACGGAAGCATGCCGAACAGCCGTTGCAGGCTTCCAGATCGACCACGTATGGTTCATCCATGATCCTTTTCGGCATCAGGACGCACGGACGGGATGTGATCACCACCGATGGCTCGTCGGCCGCCATCTCTTCCTTGATCGTCTTGATGCACTGGTCGTAGTCGTAGGCGTCGACTTCACGAATCCGCTTGACACCCAGCGCCCGACAGAGCGTGGGAATGTCGACCTGTCCGGCCTCGCCACCCATCAGTGTCCGCCCGGTGCCGGGATGTTCCTGTCCCCCGGTCATGGCGGTGGCGCGGTTGTCGAGGATTGCCACCGTAACGTTGCTCTTGTTGTAGCAGGCATCGAGCAATCCGGTGATCCCGGAGTGCATAAACGTCGAATCACCGATCACCGCCACCGCGCCCTTCTTGGAACCGTCGACCCGCTCCATGCCGATAGCAGTCCCGATCGACGCACCCATACAGATACAGGTATCCAGCGCGTTCAGCGGCTGCAACGTGCCGAGTGTGTAGCAACCGATATCACCCGTCACCGCGACCTTGAGTTTCTTAAGCGCCATGAACATCCCGCGATGCGGACAGCCGGGACAGAGCACCGGCGGCCGCGGGAACATCTGCTCTTCCGGCGGCACCTCGGCAATGGCGATCTCCTTCAGAACGCCCGCTTTTTTCAAACCTTGCGCGACGCGGTACGGCGAATATTCACCGCGATGACCGAAGAACTTCTTCCCTTCCACCTTCAATCCCGCCGCCAGTATCTGATCCTCGTAGAACGGTTCCAGTTCCTCGACCACGATTACCTTGTCATGGCTCTTGACGAACTCAGCAATCATCTTCATCGGCAGCGGGAAACTCATCCCGAGTTTCAGATAATCCAAATCCGGTGCGACTTCTTTAGTGTACTGATAGGCGATGCCACCCGTGATGATACCTATCTTCGAGCCATTGTTTTCGACCACATTAAACGGCGACTGCTCGGCAAACTCCTGCAACTTCTTCAGGCGCTCCCGCACCACCTTGTGACGCCCGCGCGCGTAGGCCGGAATCATCACGTATTTGGCGGCGTCCTTCTTGAACTTCGTCTGCTCCGTCTTGATCGGATCGTTCATCTCCACGATTCCCTTGGCGTGCGAGATGCGCGTTGTCAACCGCAGCAGCACCGGCGTGTCGAACTCCTCCGAAATCTCGTACGCCGCCAGCAGCATCGTCTTGGCTTCCTGACTATCCGATGGTTCCAGCAACGGTACCTGGGCAAACTTGGCGTAGTGCCGGTTGTCCTGCTCGTTCTGCGAGGAGTGCATCTCCGGATCGTCGGCGCACACCAGCACAAACCCGCCGCCACCACCGGTGTATGAGTGCGTCATGAACGGATCAGCGGCTACATTCAGGCCGACATGCTTCATCGTCACCATGGCCCGCGCGCCGCCCAGCGAAGCGCCGATCCCGACTTCGTAAGCCACCTTCTCGTTCGGCGACCACTGCGAATACACACTGCGATACTTCGCCGCCAGGGTTTCGAGTATCTCCGTCGACGGTGTCCCTGGATAGGCCGAGGCGAGTTTCACATCCGCCTCGAACGCCCCCCGCGCCACCGCCTCATTTCCCGACATCAGTTCCTTCATCGTTATCTTTCCTGCTTCACCAAACCTCGTCATTCCCGCGAAGGCGGGAATCTATCCGCTCCTCCTCCGTCATTCCGGCGAAAGCCGGAATCCATCTTCCGTCATCGCGAGGTATTAACCAATCCAACCGCGCACGTGAACTTTTTCACGAGCGGGATGATAACAAATACTGACTTGGTTGGCAATAGGCGCGACGAGGTTTTTCGTGGGGGCGGACAGAATGAACGATCTACGCTACTTCAGCGACTCCAGAATGTTCTGGCGCATCCAGAGGGGATTGAAAAAGAAGTCTCTAGTCCATTCGTCTCGGTTCGGAAGGTCCTCTGGAACATAGCACGCGGATTTCCTATTCTTGGGATTGGGCAGCGGTGGAGCATCGAAAAGCTTGTTCTCCCCATCAAAATTGTTCGCAAATACAGATATCGAAACTACGGGGCACCAGTCCACATTCATGTAGTAGAATTGATCCGAGTCTATTCTGCCTAAGCTCGGCACATTGTAATATACGTCACTACCATCCAGTAACACGTCAGGGCTCAATGACAGTTCGATATTGACCCGTGAAAAGTCCGCTATGTCGTCCGGCTGCCAGTAGATGCGATCCTTCCATGTCAGACCAAACTCATTGAATACGAACCGCACTCGGGTCGCCGCGCTGTCCGTCACCATGGCGATAGTATTCCATCGACTGTTCTCCGACCCCATCATAAACCACCCCGAATCCGCGGAATGGCCTATCCACGAGTACACTGATAGATTACCTGTCGTAGTCTTAGGTGTCACAAGCCAGAGCCTGATTTGCAGCCTCAACGCTGGTGTCATTGCGGTGTCAATGTCTTTGAGCTTCATTTCAAAAGCCAGATGATGGAGTTCACTTCCGAGTTTCTGTATATAGATTAGATCGGCCTTGTGTTCACGTTCGGCCTTGGCTGTGGTAACATGCTCGCCCACGATTAGGGCGATGGTCCCTGCGATGCAAACCAAAGCCAACATTACTAGCCACCAACGGTGTCTATCTTTTCGTTTGACCTGATCAAACAGAATGAAGACTACCGCCGCCGCCCCAAGCACAAGCTTCAACCAGAATAGTAACACATGCCAATGATAAAGAGGAGATATCCTGCCGCAAGCGTTTTGTTAGCTAAGGGCCACAGTAATAAAACAGCCCTCTCCGTGCCCGGCAGATGTCCACATCTGCCGCTGTGATATCATAGGCCCCACTCTTGCTTCTGTCTCACCACACCGTCTTCACCGCCAGGCCGATCAGAATCAAACCGCCGAGAATGCCTGCCTGCCGTGAAAAGCGCAGACCCAGAGCACGACCAAAAACAAGTCCGACCACCGTCATCCCCGCCGCCACCACACCGATGATCAGCGCCGGATAAAGAATCTCCGTGCCAACCAGGGCCAATGAGAGCCCTGCCGCCAGCGCATCAATCGAAGTCGCAAACATCAGCACGATCAACGCCGCGCCCCGCGTCGGGTCACCAGCCCACTGCCGTTCCTCGGGATTGAGTTGCTCCCAGATCGCTCTGGCGCCGATACTCAACAGAATCAGCGCCGCCAGCCAGTGCCCCAGCGAACCAACCGCCCCGGCGATCACTCCCCCGGCCGCCCAGCCGACAATCGGCATCCCGAATTGCGCAAAGCCGAAATGCCACGACAATCGAAAGACAGTCCATCGCTCCAGATTGCCCATTCTGATCCCCACTGCCACCGCCACGGCGAAAGCATCGAAGGCCAGCGCGAAAGCCAACAAGATTACATTGGTCAGGTCAGTTGAAATAGCAGGTCACCTCTGTTGCCGACATCTATCGGTTCCAGCTTCGTTGTCTTACCGAGACAGCAGGGTCTCACGTCCGCTCGGTTTGGACGAAGGACCCTGCTGAACTATTGCCGGGTAGGATAGTGATTGGGCGTTGATTTGGCAACCAGCAATCGCTGGGAAACCGACTCAGTTGTGCCCGCTGAATCTTCAGATTCAGCGGAAGTAGCGGCCGAATCTCCGTAACCGGCAGATGTCCACATCTGCCTTATGATATCCCTGATCGCGCGGCGCATGTGGACATACACCGCGCGCGAATACTGCCCTCGCCTAAGTCTCTGAAATTATTACAGATAACCGAATCCGGGAACAAATCACACCTGCCGACAATTATATTAAATAATACTTTACTTTTTTGTAAGGTATTCGTATAATATACGCCGGTCGGCAATAATGGACCGGATTAGGAAAGGTTATGAGAATATCGGCCACTGAAGAATACGGATTACGCTGCCTGTTGGTTCTGGCCCGCCAAGGGACCGAGGGACAAATGTCGATCGCTGACATCGCCGAGGCAGAAGGTATCTCGGTGCCGTATGCATCCAAGCTGCTGGCTGTGATGCGTCAGGCCGGTCTGGTTACGGCGGTGCGAGGTCGCAAGGGTGGGTTTCGCATTCGTCGCGAGCCGAATGAGGTAAACCTATTTGAAGTTATCACCATTCTCGGCGGACCGCTGCTGGACCCCGATCACTGCACCAAGCGCACCGGCCAACTCGAACAGTGCATTCATACCGACAAGTGTTCCGTGCACGAGATTCTCGGAAGTCTGGCCGGACAAATCGCCGGCTTCCTGGCCGGAACGACTCTGAACGATTTGATTCAAATGGAGCGTCTGATGGTGCTGCCGCGAGTCGACAGTGACCAATCGGATGCAACGCAGATACAAGGATAGATTCACATTGACCATGTTGTCCATACATAAGAGGATTAAACAGCCATGACTGACAAACAGTCTCTGTTCCAGTTCAAGGATATACACGTTGCCGTTGAGGACAAAGAGGTGGTGTCCGGGGTGTCGCTCACGATCGCTCCCGGCGAGATTCATGCCATCATGGGACCCAACGGTTCCGGCAAGTCTTCCCTCTCCAACGCCCTCATGGGACACCCCGACTACGCCATCACCAAAGGTGAGGCGGTTCTTGACGGTCGCAACATACTGGACATGTCCGCCGACGTGCGTTCACGCGCCGGGTTGTTTCTGGCCTTCCAATACCCGCTGGCAATTCCGGGTGTGTCGGTGGCCAACTTCATGCGGGCAGCCCTGAAGTCTCACCGCGGCAAAGATGCCAACATGTCCGATTTCCGCAAGCTCTTCAAAGCCGAAATGAAAGCCTTGTCTATTGATGAATCATTCGCCGCTCGCTACCTGAACGACGGTTTCTCCGGCGGCGAGAAGAAGCGCATCGAAATCCTGCAGCTTTCGATGCTCCAGCCCAAGATGGCGCTGCTGGATGAGACGGATTCCGGACTTGATATCGACGCCCTGAAGACGGTCTCGGAGGGGATCAATCGTTTTCACTCGGACACCAACGGTCTCCTCCTGGTGACACATTACCAACGGCTGCTCAACTACGTCAAGCCGGATCATGTTCATGTCATGATGCATGGCAAGTTTGTCAAGCATGGTGGTCCGGAGCTGGCCTTGAAACTCGAGGAGCTCGGGTATGAATGGGTGGCGCAGGAGTTGGGGGAGAAAGCCAAGGTGTGAGCATGACGGACAAGATCAAGCAACAAAACGCGGAGTTGGCTTCGATCGGGGATGATTATGCCACCAAGTATGGTTTTCGCGACCCGGTCGACTACTTCCACAAAGGGGCCAGGGGGATCAACCATGAAGTGGTTGAGATGATCTCGAAGATGAAGAAAGAACCTCGCTGGATGTCGGATATCCGTCACCAGGCGCTCGACATCTTCAATTCCAAGCCGATGCCGCAGTGGGGGAACACCGAACTGCTCAGTGAGATCGATTTCGAGAACATCTTCTACTACATGAAACCGATTGAAAGCCAGCAGCAAAGCTGGGATGACGTCCCGGAATACATCAAGAAGACATTCGACAAGTTGGGTATCCCCGAAGCGGAACGCAAGTTTCTCGGCGGTGTATCGGCCCAGTACGAATCCGAAGTGGTCTACCACTCCATGCGCGAGGATCTGAAAGAGCAGGGTATCATCTTTCTCGACATGGACAGCGCCCTGCGCGAGCATCCTGAAATCATCAAGAAGTACTTCGGCACGGTAATACCATCCACCGACAACAAGTTCGCCGCCCTGAATACAGCGACATGGTCCGGTGGATCGTTCATCTATGTACCTCCGGGCATCGACGTTAAGGTACCGCTGCAAGCGTATTTCCGCATCAATGCCGAGAACATGGGACAGTTTGAACGAACCTTGATTATTGCCGATAAGGGTTCGCGGCTGCACTATATCGAGGGATGCACCGCGCCGGTCTATTCGACCGATTCGCTGCACTCGGCCGTCGTGGAACTGATTGCTCTGGAAGGCGCCTACATCAGATACACGACTATTCAGAACTGGTCGCGCAACATCTTCAACCTGGTGACCAAACGCGCTTCGGCGTTCAAGAACGCCACCATCGAATGGGTTGACGGCAACCTTGGTTCACGGTTGACCATGAAGTACCCGTGCATACAGTTACTGGGCGAGGGCGCCAAAGGTGAGATGCTCTCGGTGGCCTTCGCCGGCAAGGATCAGCATCAGGACGCCGGGGCCAAGATGATTCACGCCGCACCTAATACGTCCTCGCGGATAACGTCGAAGTCTATCTCAAAAGACAATGGTCGCGCATCATATCGCGGCCTAATCAAAGTTCACAAGAATGCCGTCAACACCAAAGTGTCGGTGCAATGCGACGCCCTTCTCATCGGCGAGGATGCCCGCAGCGACACTTACCCGACGATGGAGATCGACCACGATCAGGTAAAAGTCGAGCACGAAGCGCGTGTCTCCAAAGTTGCTGAAGAACAGTTGTTCTACCTGACCAGTCGCGGTCTGACCGAGGACGATGCCCGTCTGCTGATTGTAAACGGCTTCATGGAACCTTTCACCAAGGAGTTACCGCTGGAGTACGCGGTGGAACTGAATCGACTGATCGAGTTGGAAATGGAGGGATCATTAGGCTAATGAATAATCCCACTCTGAACCAGACTGAGAACACGGATTACCTGATCCCCGAGGTGGCGCCCGAACTAGAACGCGGCCCGCGCTGGCTTCGTGACGTCCGTCGACGTTCACGCGAAGCCTTCAACAGCACCCCGGTTCCCCATCGCGGTCTTCATCTCTGGCGCTATACCGACCCGACTACCTTCCTCGTCGATCGCAGCCAGGTCAGTGATACCGACTATGGCGAGAACTTCGGCGCCGTTGAAAAGATCGTTCGTGAGCACGTCGAGGACGGCAATCTGGCTGGTGTTGTCACCGATCTGGCCGGCCGTGAGATCGGGTTCCATGGAACAGAGGAACTGTGTGCTCGCGGTGTTATTGTGACAAGGCTGTCCGAGGCGGCCACTGAGCATCCGGAACTGGTCGAGAAATATCTTTACCAGCTTGTAAACTCGGATAGCGGCAAGTTCGAGGCCCTCAATGGGGCGCTCTGGAACGACGGCATCTTCATCTACATTCCCGATGGCCTGGTGGTTGAGAAGCCGCTCCATTTGTTGAGGGAATCCGGTCTTAGCGGCTCAGCTCAATATCCACGACTGCTGATCATCGTAGGTGAGAACGCCGAATTTTCGATCATCGATGAATACGGTGGTGGTTCGCTCGACGAGAGTCAACCGAGTAACACCAATAGTGCGGTCGAGATTTTCGGTCTTGCTGACAGTCGCGTCCGTTACGTTTCGTTGCAGCGCCAGGCTCCGGGCATGCACGGCTACATGACACATCGAGCCCTGATCGAACAGGGTGCGACCATGCTGACCGTTCCCCTGACCTTCGGCGGCGCTGTTTCCAAGCAGAATTTCGGCGTGATACTGAACGGCCGGCATGCCGAAAGCAGCATGTATGGCATGTTGTTTGGCTCGGGCTACCAGCGCTTCGACAATCATACACTGCACCACCATGTGTCGGCAGAAACATCCTCGAACATCGATTTCAAGGTAGTCTTGCGCGACAAAGCAACCTCGGCCTACACCGGTCTGATACGAATCGAGCATGACGCCAGGACATGCGAAGCGTATCAGGAAAACCGCAACCTGCTGCTCAGCAGCGACACCCGCGCCGAGACGATCCCGGAGTTGGAGATTCTGAACGAGGATGTCCGATGCTCCCATGGCGCGACGCTGGGACCTATCGATCCACTTTCTATTTTCTACCTGCTTTCACGGGGAATTGATGAGGCTGAGGCCGTCCGGATGATCGTGTCCGGCTTCGTGATCCCGACCTTGAAACAGGTGCCGGAAAACCTGCGGGATCGTATCGAGAGTTTTGTCGCCCAACGGTTGGAGGGCAACTGACCATGGCTGATTTCATGAAAGTTGCCGTCACCTCCGATATCCCGACCGGAGAGCTTCGCTCCTTCCGGGTCGGCCACACAGACATCGTGGTCTGTAACACGGGCGACGGTTTTCACGCCCTGGCTGACGAGTGTTCGCATGATTCGGCACCTATCAGTGACGGTGATCTGGACGGCAACAATATCGTTTGTCCTCGGCACGGAGCGACATTCGACATCCACTCCGGCGCCGTCACCGGACCGCCGGCGGTGATCGGAATTGATAAGTATGAACTAAGAATCGAAGGTGAGGATATCCTGGTCAAGATTGACTGATCTGTGACCTTCAAGGAACGAGACAACATAGATGCAGACAAATACTGACAACAAGCGGGCCGCCGCTCAAACGGCGCGATTACGGCTGGACACTAACCGTATCAAGGGTGACTTCCCGATCCTCGAGGAGAAGATCAACGGTCACCGTCTGGTGTATCTCGACAGCGCCGCTACTTCTCAGAAGCCCAGGGTGGTCATCAATGCCATTCTCGATTTCTATCGTCGCAAGAACGCCAACATTCATAGAGGTATCCACTTCCTGGCCGAGAAGGCCACCGCCGCCTACGAGCACACACGGCAGCGGGTAGCACATTTCGTCGGCGACGTTGATCCTGAAGAAGTGATCTTCACGCGCGGCACTACCGAGGGGATCAATCTGCTGGCCTACTCCTGGGGCGAGGCCAATATCGAGGAAGGCGACGAGATCGTCATCACCGAGATGGAGCACCATGCCAACCTGGTGCCGTGGGTTATCCTCGCGCAGAGGAAAAAGGCGATACTCAAACGAATCCCCATCACTCTTTGCGGCCATCTCGACTTGAGCAACATCGACGAGATCATCACTCCGAAGACGAAGCTGCTGGCCCTGACGCACATGTCGAATGTCCTGGGCACGGTCAACCCGGTGGCGGAACTGACGGAACTGGCGCACCGGCAGGGCGCCATTGTGCTCGCGGACGGCGCGCAGGCGGTGCCGCATATGGCCGTCGATGTCAAGGCGCTTGGGGTTGACTTCTACGCTTTCTCATCACACAAAATGCTGGGCCCGACTGGCGTCGGCGTCCTTTATGGAAAGCGTGCCTTGCTTGAGGCCATGCCGCCGTTCAACATGGGTGGTGAGATGATCCGTGAGGTTCATTTTGATCGCATCACCTGGAATGAAATCCCGCACAAGTTCGAGGCCGGCACGCCGGACATCGCTAACGTCGTGGCCTTCGAGGCTGCCCTGACCTATCTCGAAGAGCTTGGCATGGACAAGATCAGAGAACATGAAATCGCGCTGACGAAGTATGCCATTGGCCGTCTGTCTGAGATCGACGGGCTTGAAATCCAGGGTCCCCAGGAAGCCGAACAGCGCGGCGGCGCAATTAGCTTCACCGACCGCGATATTCACCCCCACGACATCAGCACTTTTCTCGACACCAAGGGGATCGCCATCAGAGCGGGGCATCATTGCGCCCAGCCTCTAATGAGAATTCTGGGCAAGACAGCAACCGCGCGTGCATCGCTATACATTTACAACGACGAGGCAGATATCGATGCTCTCATAGAAGCTTTGATAGACATGAGGAGGTATTTCGGAGTATGAGTGAGCCACTGGACGACATGTACCGTGATATAATCATGGACCATTATCGCTCGCCGCGCGGCAAGCAACCGGTTAAGAGTGCCGACATCAAATCCGACGGATCCAACCCGGCCTGCGGTGACGAACTCGAGATGCAGGTCGAGATGCATGATGGCACGCTCAAGCAGATTCATGTCGACTGCAAAGGCTGCGCTATCTCGGTGGCATCCGGATCGATGTTGGCTGAGATTGTCGAAGGACGACCGCTTGAGGAAGCCCGACGAATCGCCGAGTTGGTGCGCCGCATGTTGAAGGGTGAAGAGGTCGAGTTGCCGGATGACCTGGGGGATCTCGACGCTCTAAAAGGCGTACGGCAGTTTCCGGTCCGCATTAAGTGCGCGCTCTTGTCCTGGGTTACCCTGATCAATGGTTTGGAGAATTACAGACGGGGCCAGGCCGATAGCGACACACCGGTGACGACCGAGGATAAAGAGTGATGGTGATGATGCCAAAACATCACCGTCTTCTTGATTGAAGGGTGCACAAGCATGCCATTACCGACGAAGGAACAAGTTCTTGAGGCGCTGAAACCGGTGCGCGACCCAGAGATACAGGTCGGCATCGTCGATCTTGGACTTATCTATGATATCGACATTGAGCCGGACGGCCTGGTCCAAATCAAGATGACCCTCACTACTCCCGCCTGCCCCTATGGTGAAATGCTGATCAACATGGCGCACCGTGCCGTGCAGGTCCTGGACGGCGTGACTGAGGTCAGGATCGCCCTCGTCTGGGAACCGGTCTGGGACCCCAAGGAGATGGCCTCCGAAGAGGCTAAGGACGCGCTCGGTATCTGGTGACGGCGATGCGTTACCCGACGCATAGCCAAATGACTATCTGGCTAACAACATCCGGTGCATAGCAACTACCCCGCCAACCTCCACGCGACAGACATAGACCCCCTCCGGCAGATCGGAAGCAGCCCATTCGAATGAAACAAACCCCGTGCCGCTCGTACCGCGAAACAGCGCAACCCTTGTTCCCAGCCAATTAAATATAGCGCATTCGAAATCGCCCGAATCCGGCATGTAGAAGCCTATAGTGGTGGTATCACGAAACGGGTTGGGGTGGTTCGTCACATTCAGCGGAGCCGTAACGGGGGCGCCGCCCAGATCAATCGGCGCCCCGTTATAGGTCGCGAGTTCTGCTTCTACCACATTGGCGTCGAAGGCCAGGAACTGTCCCTCAAAATACGCGCTCGCCTGTATCTTTGAAACCAGAACCCGTGTGTTGCGCCCGTCGAAAGCGTAACTGATTTCCATCTCAGTTGCCAGCAACCTGGGGGCGACGTCACCTTCCAGTACGATATACGCCGCACCTGCCCGACGGTCGATAGACAGCGTGCCGGCACTCTGGGTAAGCTTCCCAGGCACGGGCGTCACGGGAGCAAGCGGTAAGGCGTCTCCGGTAATTATCCGAACAAGATATACCAGATCAGCGATCTCCAGCGAAGTCCCGTTTCTGTTGACATCGGTGGCTGCAATCTGCCCCTGTAAGTTGACGTTGAACACACCGATACCCTTGACAAAGTAGTTGCTGAACAGAACGGCATCGGCAATCTCGTTGGTGGTGCCGTTCAGGTTGACATCACCACGATCGTCTATCGAATCGGCACAGATTATCTGAACGCCGCCGTTTACGAAGTCGATAGTCCGAACTGGAACCGGCTTGTCGGGATCGTTTTCGAAGCACTCCTGCTGCGCCCCTGTGTAAGTGGGGTACCCGGCGGCATCATCGGCGATCATTTCGTCCAGTAGGGGGGTTTCGAACACATAGCGCGACACGCCCTGGATCGACCCATGCGGGTTGTCAGTTGGGTGGTAGGCGACGCTGTTATCGTTGCAGTCCATCCAGAAGAAACGGATGGGGACAAACGCGCACTCCAGAGTCCGGTCATTGCTCACCAGGAAGTCGAGGGTGAACAGTACGTAGGGACCGGCGGCGGCCAGACTGGCACAACATTGCATGTCAGGGTGGTAGGGCCCATTGTTGGTCTCGGCAATGCTAATCACCCTGAGCATGCCGCTCGGGCAGAGAGTATCACAATTGCCGAACGGCCCATACCGGTAGTTAAAGTACTCCCAGCCGCACTCCGTATGGAGCGCTCCGGGGATGGCCGCCTGGAAATTGAGAGCCGATGCGTCATAGGCGATCAGCAAATCCCAGCCGCCGGATTGGAAAGGATTCCGATTCATTGTAACGTCGACCAGTTCGTGCATTCCCTGTAAGGTCGCCTCAGTAGACTCGATCTGAACCACGTAGACTGAGTCCTGCTCCCAGAAGACCGTATCTTCCGGCGCGAAGATGCCCACGGCACTATCACCATCGTCGAATGTCGTGGGGGACTTCTTGACGCAACCGGGGACCAGTACGCACAGTCCGGTCAGAAACACAGTTGCCAAAAGGACTGCCGCTACCACCAACGACCGCCGCGCAACGTTCACTGGCTGACACATAGAATCGTTCAATGTCATCATAGTATATCCACCGTGACTGTTCCCAACAGATACCAGCCACTGAAGTCGAGCCGAACCGCCTGCGCCGGCCTGGCTCCATCAAAGCGCCACACGGCGCCGGCATCGTCTTCCAGATCACCTGTCACAATTTGTCGGTACCCACCTTCCGCTCCCAATGAAACCGGTCCAGCCAAACTTCGCTGAACTCCCATCATGACCAGCCACCCGAATCCGCGTCCGGTACACTTGTCCTCTTTGCTCCATAGTGTTGCCTGTGAACTGTCGACGACTACTTCACGCTCCAGGTTTGCTTTGCCGAACGCATAGGCCGCTCCGAGGCTCACAAACGGCGACCATGTTCCTCGCGACACGAAGTACTTCAATCGTGCGTGCGGAATGATTGCCGATACCGAGAGTTCGTTGCTGACAGTCATGGTGCCGATGACCTGCTGCGATTCATCGGTGATCAATTCGGTGCAGCGGAGATCGGTCCTTCCCCCGGTGTAGGACAATCCCAATAGCAACTGGTGCTTCGGCGGGAGGTTGTATGCGAGTTCACCATAGAAACTCACACGATTACTCAGATGGTCATCCAGCAGCCCCGCCGGTCGTGCGAATCCGTCGATGTATTTGTCGTTGAGATCGTCCTGGTCGGCCTGCCCCCATCCGGCGCCGAACGTAATCTGGAAATCGGAGAATGGAGAAGCCTCTGCGCGAACTCCACACCAGGAGAAAAGCACAAGCAATAAAGCAGCAAGAACTAATCTGACAGCCACTCGAGCCATCAGGCGATTTTGGTTTGGAACCACAGACGTACTTTCATTTGTTGGCATGAACACACTCAGTATGACACAGTGGACAACCTACTCTGATATCAATATAGGGACAAGTGGTTGTTAGTCAAGGGTCATCTGTGTGCGCGATGTCATCGCACCTATAGATTGAGTAGGGTGGGTACATCTTCGGCTGTACAGTGTCAAGAGATAGTATACAGTTTGTGTCAGGACATAGTATACACCTTTGACTTATCCGCCGGTCGCAGCAGTGTTACAGTCCGGCGAGTTTT
>SDBU01000742.1_pt1 | contig 46552 bp, 32 predicted proteins | sample 2277071 | NCBI WGS metagenome assembly SDBU01 (sample SAMN10397929, study PRJNA504765) | marine sediment metagenome | isolation source: marine sediment core GS08_GC12, 126 cmbsf | place: Arctic Ocean: Gakkel Ridge, Loki's castle | collected 2008
ATCACAAAAAGTGGTGTAGAGATCGAAAGGGAAGGAGATCTTGAGTTAATCGAAGCAGATACGGTTGTAATTGCTGCAGGTATGGAATCTAATAATGAACTGGTTAATCAGTTAAAAGGGAAACTCTCCAATATACATGTAATAGGAGATAGCTCACAGGCTAGAAGGATGTTAGACGCTATTCATGAAGGATATGCCATAGGTCAAAAAATTTAGGTAATTTACTAAATTGTTAAATAAGTGAGTTCAAAATTACTTTATCTTGGTTTTCTATTATTATTATTATAAATTTGTTCATGAACTTTTAGCAAACCATATTATTACTTTTCTTAACAAAAGCTTCAAACTGTGGAAAATAATTTAAATGAACAAAATATTACTCTATAAATTTACGGTAGTAAACAACACTGAAAGCTCATGACAACTGCGAGAGGTAAAATCACAACTAAGAAATCTGGGAATGGTGGTTATAAAAGTGCTTGGATCTACATTCCAAGCAAGGTTTATAAAGATAAACTATTTCCATTCCAGGATAATGAAGAAGTAATAATAGAAATAGAAGAAGACTCTTTGGTAATAAGCAAAAATGATGATCTCTCTAAAATTCTAAGAGAATTTGGATCAAATAATGCGACACTTCCAAAATTATTAGAAATTAAGGCTGTAGAAAATAATTATCAACCATTTCTTTACTTTAAGGATGAGATTTATTCATATCGCGAGATAAATAGAAACTCGAATAGAATTGCACATGGAATTTTAGATTTAATGAATGAATTGGACTTAAAAAAACCAAAAATTTCATTATTAATGAATAATTGCCCAGAATTCATTTTTTCTTGGTTTGGCATAACAAAAACGGGAAGTACTTTTGTACCGCTTGATAAATCATGGAGTGATGATACATTAAGTCACATTTTGGAAGATAGTGATACTGAAATCTTAATTTTAGACTATGAATTCCTTCCAAATTTTAAGAAAATTGAAAACGCACTGCATAAAATAAAGAAAGTTTTGATTCGTAATACGCCACCAGATTTCAATTTTAATGATAAATATAATAACTTTCAGTCGATTTTTACTTTAGATGAAGAAAATCCTAAAGTTAACATTGATAATGATGATCCTGTTGAAATATTATATTCTTCAGGAGTCAATGGAAAACCTAAAGGAGTTCTTTACAGGAATATTGTGTTAGCTGGCATTACAATAGGATATGAATTAAATAAAATAGGGTTTGATGAAATTACAAAATTATATTGCCCTTTACCCTTATCTCATGGTGTAACCCAAATGTTTGCGTTAATTCCGTCCCTTTTTTATAATAAATCAGTAATAATTAGTGAAAATTTTGATGGAGCAACTTTTTGGGATGAAATTAAAAAGTATGAGTCTTCCTGTTTCTGTTATTTTGGCGGTTATCTTACAAATTTATTGCATCAAAAAGTTAAAATTAATGATAGGGTTCACTCTATCAAATTTGCTTTTGGTCTTGGTGCATTAATAGATATATGGAATGCGTTTGAAAAAAGGTTTGGGATCCCTCTATATGAATTCTGGGCACATAATGAAGGGATTGCAATTACAATGAATAAAATAGGTTCTAAGGGCGGTAAAATCGGGTCAATAGGAAAACCATTAGATTTTCTAGAATTTAAAATTATAGATTCAGAGGGAAATGAATTATCACCAGGACCTAACAATATTGGTGAGATGGTGTTTAGAAGAAAGTCAAGATTTGTATTTGAATATTATAAAAAACCAGATAAGGAGGAGGTAAGAATAGGAGATAACAATTGGGTTTATACAGGTGATTTTGGTTATAGAGATTATGATGGATACATCTACTTCAAAGGGCAAAAAATGGAAATTGTGCAAAAGGGAGAAGATACAATTTATATCAGAGATATCGAACGAGTAGCAAACTCTCATCCAAGTATAATCGAAACTGCAGTCATATCGATAAGTAATGGATATAATTCCAATATTGAATTTAAAATTTTTGCGATTAAAGCTAAAAATCATGAAATAACCCATGAAGAGTTCAGTGATTTTTTATACCATAATCTCTCTTATTTCCATGTACCACGGCTTATAGAATTCAGAGAAGATTTACCACGAGGTTCTGGCACCAAATTTCTTAAAAGTCTTTTAAAAAAAGAGTGGGATGAAGAGGAGTCAAGAAGATCAGCTTAAGATACTTAAATAAACGATTTCTTAAAATAATAAATCCCATAACTTTACGAACGTAAAAAATAGATTTGTCAAATGAAATAAAAAGAATTTAAATTTCTAAATGAATTTTACAAATTACTTTAAGCTTGTAAAAAATACAAAATAGGTGTTTATATGAAAGCTGAGAAAGAAATTGAATTGAACACGAGTAATGAAAAAGGATTTATAAAAATAGATTGGGGAAGACAAGGTGGTATTGTATTAGCATACATTGTTATTCTTTTGGGTTATTATGGGATCATTGCTAATACAATGTTGTATGATGCATACGGAAAATGGATCTCTTTTGTAGATATGGATAGAACCATCCTTTCTTGGACATACACTACTTACATTAACAATTTCGCCTTACCCGCCTTATTGTTGTTTTTTGTCTGCTTTTTATTGACTTATAAAGAAGACATCCCTCATTATGGAATTAAAGCTTCTATTTGGTTAGTACCAATTCTCATCGCAGAAGGATTCATCTTTAATGCTTTAATGTTTGGTTTTACGATCGACCCAATTATTCTTAGATTTGGAAGGATTGAAGGCTATATTGACATTATAATCTTATTTGCATTAGTTATTTCTGGGGCAATAAGTGGCATGAAACTTAAACAATTTAATGCACAAAGAAAAAGCGTTTAATTTGTTATACTTTTAATTTTAATTATTCTTTAAATTATGTTTTAACAAAAAACTTTATCTATCTATTATTATTAATATTGAAAAAATTGATGATATTAAATACTGAATATCTTCTATTAAACATATTTTAATTGCTCTAGCTGAATTTAAAGAATTCAAATCAGGGATTTGAATTTTAATGAAAAAAATATTAGAATTAAAAAAAGAGAAAATATATCATAATATCAAAACTAATTTTAGAATTTTAAGAGAATTTTAAAATTAGGAGTGTTTAAAGAACATAAAATAAATAATTTAGTTAAGCAGAAATTGTGAGGGTATTAAAAGAAGGAGATTTTTCTAAAATTACATATAATCCTCAACAATGTATGTAATGTTATGGAAAGATTAAGTATAAACGTCAAATAAATTGTTTTAGTCCTTCATAATTAATTTAAGCTTCAAGACCACTATTATTAAAATTTCTTAAAATTTCCATACTCATGGGAATAAATAAATAAAAAAAAAAAAAAAGTAAAGTGCTTAATTTTTAATTTTGTTAACTTTTTATCTTAGCTTCTTCTTTCTCATTAGTGCATAGACAATGCCAAGTGTTGATACTACCGAAACCGTCAATGTAATGAGTAATGGTGATCCAGGAATTAATGGATATTCCACTGATAGACCTACATACCTCAAGAAATGATTTGAAATGCCTCCATATAAGCCAGATAACCATCCTTCCTTGTCTGCTACTATAAACGTCTCAAAATCTTTCCACATTGCCCATCCTTCTCTAGCTTCATATAAGAACATCACACCATATTTATCATTTTGTTGTATCTCGGCTAATTTTGAGTACCATTGTTTCCTTTCAGTTGGGTTTGACATCACGATACGATCATAAATTTTATCAACCCGAGCGTCAAAGTTAAATCCAAAATTGCCCCAGTAGTGCCAACTTGTGATTCCGGCGCTTCCCGCTCCAAGGGCTTGTGTTCGCCATCTGCCTCTATCGGGATCAACATAATGCCAAAAGGTATTCAACTCTGGTACATCATGAGGCATGTGTTCATCCATTACCCACCCATTAACTGAAAAGAGACTATGGTCTCCATCGAAAGTAGTCAAATGACCAATACGTACAGTGTCCCAAATTATGGTGTTAACTTTATTACTGACATCTGCCACTAAGGCTACTCCAATCTGTTTAAAGGATGCTACCATCACATTATAGACATCTTGATGAGCAGAATCATAATAAAAGTTAAACGTATATATCGGATTGTTTTCAGCTACCCAAACCCAATCTGCATTTGGGCTGCTTGCGGTTAACCCTCTAGTAGCCACCATTTTACTAAAATTATAGAGATCGGGATTAGGTGAATAACCTTCCCCAGCCCCATAGAGTGTAAAGACTTCTCCTGATGTATCAGCCTCAGTCGTAAGCAGAATTTCTCGAGCTTTCGTTACATTATAGTCAGCTATATCCACACTCTCATTATAGTATAAATTTGCTGTTCCTAATATACCACCATTTCGAACGGCGCGACCATTTAAGACGGTAGTTATCATAAGATCGTAATTAAACGCAAAACTCATCGCTTTACGCATTGCTTGAGGAACACCACCGGCAGAAAAATTACCAGCCATTGGATACTGACCCTTTCTAAAAGCATCAGCCCATGGCCACGCCCACCATGTTTCATTGATGGCATTAAGAACGACGTTTGTTTTATATTCTGAAGCTGCCTGTTCTTCGTACCTAATATTTGGGTTATTCACTACTGCATTATAATCTAATGGTTGAAACATAGAATCCCATGCAAAATCTATTGCATGTGTAAGCATGGCTGTATTTTGGGCATCGGCACCTAATTCACCAGCGGGAAATTTGATAATTTCTACTCTATCAACCTCAAACAACCCATCAGCTTCAAGAGCGGTCTTATTCCAATAATTCTCATTTTTAAGCAAATAACCCCCTGGGGGTGTCCCTGTTTCATCGTGCTCTACATATACGTAGGGCCCGGTACCAATCATATGGTCGACTATTGTAGGATTACTGGCATCTTTAACGCCGTTTTCATATCCATAAATACCATGAACAGTGTATTCATCTTTATACGCTTGGTAGGAAAGCATTGGATAATTCACAAAAGTACCCATTGCACTACTCCAAGTGTTATGATAAACCTTGATAGTCCCTCCTGATGCTTGGTTAACAAGGATCTCCACTTTTGCTACACCTGGATACCTATCATATGGAGCCCAGTGTATAGCTGCTGAGGATACATTATCCCAACCACCGTAAGGGTTTGGATTTCGAACAGTATTGTTTGCTAAAATAGTAACTCCGGGGTAATCTACCAGTGACGCATTAGGACCAAGATCATACCATGCATAATCAAGTACATCAGGTAGTATTGAGGGCTCAAGGAGTCCAAGATTTGGCGAATCATATTCAGAATTATTCCAAGATGCAGTAAAATAAGCCTTATTATCTTCTACTAGCATAGTGCCTAATAAATTTCCTTCCTGTTCCTCCCACTCATCATTACCATAAGCCATCCCAGTATAATTCCCGTTAATAAGATGGACTCGATCGATATTCCATTTGAACACTGTGGCGTTCCAAGCTGATCCGTCGGTGAACGTTACCCCTTCTCTGAGAGTGAAAGTAGTTGACTTATATCCACCAGTATTAACAAAACCCACTGAGTTATTTTCTTCTGGCCAAGGTTCAAGAATCCAATCAGTAACTAGGATTGGTATCCATTCATCTCCTATTGGGTAATCTAGACCCGCCGAAGAATAAATAGGTGTCCCGATGGGATATTCGAGAGCATTATAGAGGTAAGATCCGACTAATGCATTATACCAATCAGTAATCGCAGGATCCCAGTCTCCTACTAATGATGCGGTAGATCTTCGAAAAATAACTGTACCACCTTGAGCCACGGTAAAAGCGGGAAGAATTGGCAAGACTATTGTCGAAAATATAAGAAAGAAAGCTATACTTCTTGTAGTTTTTTTCATATTTTTCTTCTCGTTTTTCATTTTTTTAGTTTAGATTCTTTTACTAAAGAAACTTACTTAATAAAAGTTAATATAAGGTTATGACATTTAACTATTTAAACTTTTCAAAACAAATCAATTACGAACGTAAATATCTTGAATTAATTCGTAATTATTAAATATAGTGAATTTCTTTTAAAATCAATCTTCAGAAATAAGAAAAAAAATTATTCATATTAAATCTAAAAAATATACACAATAAAGGAGCTCAATTAAAAACTTCTCTTTTATTAATTTTTAATTTGTAAGGAAAGGAGGAAATTAAATGTCTCGTCAATCCCGAAATATGATCAAATATATCATTAAACGAATTTTATTAATGTTTCCTATCCTCATAGCAGTTTTAATATTTACATGGGTTTTATCTCAATCGATGAGTATATCACCTTTAAATAAAATACCAGGGAATATTATAGACCGTGCTAGATATGAGGCGGAATTGCGAAGATCTGGTTGGTTGGATCCATGGTATGTAAAACTCGGTATATATCTTGGAAGGTTCTTCACGGGGGATTGGGGTGAATCATTTCTTCTTGCTGAAGGAACACCAGTAATAACTTTAATTTCGGAAATATTTCCTAAAACAATCGAAATGATGCTATTTTCGATTATAATTGTTCCTATTATCTCTGTTAAACTTGGGGTTAATTCTGCAAAATATAAGAATAAACCAAGAGATTCGTTAATCCGAGGAATGGCGATCCTTGGAGCAGGAATTCCCGTTTTTTATATTGCCATCTTGGTACAAATGTTTATAGGCATGACAATAAGAGATTTTTCACACGGGTGGATCTTTCTTGAAGTTGTATATCCTAATAATCCAATCTTGGATAGCCCAATTCCCCAGGGGGGTGTTGGCACAGGATTTAGACTAATTGATAGTGTTTTATATAATGATCAGATTTATTTGTGGGATACTCTCCTTCATTTAATTCTTCCAGTATTTTGCATGATTTTTGTATCCTTATCTGGCGTCACCAGGCAGACTCGATCAAGCATGCTAGATGTCTTAGATCAGGATTATATTAGAACTGCACGTGCAAAGGGTGTTATGGAGAAAGACGTTATTAACAAACATGCTCTTCGGAATGCAATACTCCCTACCAGTCATCTCGTCATAGGAGGGACGGCAGGAGCGTTATTAGGATCGTTATTCGTAGAAGTGACATTTAATTATACAGGTTTTGGATACAATATGTATTTGTCAATAATTTTAGGTGACTATTTAGTAATAAATGGGCTTCTTGTTTTTTCAACGATTGTTGTAATTTCAGGAACTCTCATTGCAGATGTTGCTTATACGATTATAGATCCAAGAATTATATATTAAAAGAATAAAGGAAGCGAATCAAAATGACCGAAACTTCTCTAGAAGAAACTGAAGGATATCAAAGACCGGTAGCCAATAATAAAAAGTTTTTTAGACTTATAAAATTCTATTTAATACCTGGATGGCGTGAACCAGAATTTACTGCTGAAGAATATGAAATTGGGAAAATAAAATCTAAAAGGAAATTATTTAGGCGTCTACTTACCCCCTTAACAATAGCAGGGATTGTAATGATTTTATTCATTGGTTTTTTAGGTATGTATGCTCCTTGGTTAACTACATTTACACTAGACAATTTAACACCACCAGATTATCTCCCTGTGATACCATATCTTCCACCATCTCCACTTCATCCATTAGGTACTACCCAATATGGATTTGATATTCTTGGGAGATTAATTTGGGGTTCAAGAACTGCACTAACAGCAGCAGCTCTTCCAGTTATAATTGGTACCCTTGGGGGACTTGCAGTGGGAACGATTTCTGCTTATTTTGGGGGTGCAATAGATTCTATAATAATGCGCTTTTGTGATTTTTGGTTTTCTTTTCCGGTGTTAATTCTTGTTATTATTGTATCTCCTTTAATAGGAAATAGTCTTTATAATATTCTAATACTTTACGGTCTTTTTGGCATACCAGGAGCTACTCGATGGATTAGAGCTCTAGTATTACAAGTAAAACAGAATGTATACGTTCGGGCAGCGATAACTAGCGGAGCAGAAAAATTTAAAGTTATGTTTAAACATATTTTGCCAAATGCAATGTCTCCTATCATCATTGGTTTCTTTGGATCAATGGGAGGTGCGATATTAGGTTTTGTAGGCATTGCTTTCTTAGGATTGACAGATCAAAAAACTGCAGATTGGGGTACCGATATTAATTTTGGAAGCGGTCAGTGGGGTGCTTACTATGCCGTTTTTTGGCCTGGATTGTTTATCGCTATTGCTGCTGTTGGGTTTATGTTAATAGGTGATGGATTGAGGGATGCATTAGATCCCCGATTACATATATAAATAAGAGGGATTCTAACATTATAGGACAAACTTTACTAGGAGTAGCCAATTATGGATACGCTATAATTGAAGCTATGACGGGATTAGTAGTACTATTACTAATTTTATTTGTAATTATTAACTTTTCTTTTGAAAATATAGACTTAGTGAGAACATATAGATTAAGTTCATTAACAACCAGCTTAATTGTTTTCGGTATTAGTATAGTCCTTAGAATGCTGTTTGAAACCTTAGGAATGTGGATTAAAATATTTAGAATTCTGAATAATGATATATTATATTTTGCGATAATGCTCACGATCTTTTTCTTTCTCCATAAGCCATTCTTGCGAAAATTTGGTTTTTCCGAGATTTCAAATGAAGACAGGCCTCAAAATCAACGTTTCAATAAAATTATTATTATTTTTATCGGAATAGCATGGTTTATTTCAGCAATTTTTCTCTCAATTACAATCCTTGGAATTTCATTACGAGATCCCTTGTTTCCAAGTTATTCTGATAAATTCGGTTTAGGTGTATTTTGGAGCTTTACCTTAGTCCTCATTTGCATCATTACTACTTCAATAATTAATAAGTCCTTACCAATAGAGAAACGGATTTCAAAAACAGTACTTAAGAGTGCCATGTATGGAGGAGGGTTTTTTGCATTCGGTCTTTGGTTTATCCAGTTAGTTATATTTGAAGTTTACATTAACAAATGGGGCGGATTCCAAATTATCATTCAAGATATTCGAGTATTAGCTGTCTTTGTCGTAGGGTTATATATTATTATCTTTTTTAATTTACTGAAAAGTAAATTGTTACCAGAAGCGAGTGAAAAAAGCTCAAAGAGAGTCAAAGAACTATTATTTTCAGAGTTGAAGAAACAGTCTAACAGTCGAAATATTAACGAAACAGAACTCGGATTAGAAAATCAAGATTCCTTTTCCAATGTTAGTGAAGATAAAATTATCCATTTTCCGCAAGGGATTTCCCTTAAGATTTATGCATATATTTTTAAGAAATTTAATAAATCTAACTCATTAGATGATAAAACATTATCAGAGAGTAAATTTAATAACAGTTTTAATAAAATTATCGTAGGTTTAATATGGGGTTATCCGATTGTATTAATTTTGATAGTTAGGCTTTTATTGCCAAACACCTTGACAGAGATACTTTTTCTCAGTTCCATGTGTGCACTTTTCATGGTTGTTGGAGATCTAGCTCTTATTTTTCTATTTAACAGGCTTAATCCTGTTGGCAAAAGGGTACCAAATATATTACTTCAGCACACTGCTCTTTTTGGTGGAATGGTAACATTTTGGTTATGGATTGTTCCATTCTTTGTTATTTATTTATACCTATTTATATTGATAACTGATATTATAATTTTAAACATAACATACCTTACCATTCTTTCAATTGTGATGTTTGCGTTAGGCACTAAGATTTTATTGTGGTATGCAACATCAATTAAAATGTGGGATGCAGCTACGAAAAAAGCACCTTTTGTTAAAAAGAAAGCGTCTAGGGTTAATCTAATTTGGCTAATTTTCAATATTCCCCTTAGGGTCGTTTTATTTATAATCTTCTCAAGAGCGGGGATTTACTATTCTAATATCTTGTCCAATTTTTGGGCAGATGACGTCTGGCCAACAAAATATGAGCTACTTATTCCAATTTTATTAAATGAATTTATCATAATAGTTATTAATCTTATTATTGGAATAGTTATAGTTCTAAAGGTGTATAGACGAAAACTAGGGGAATCTTTTAAGTTTTTGATTTCGTCTCAAATTGTTATATTTTTAGTTACTATACTTGTTAACCTTTTCTTAGGTTTATTCCAATCCCTTATTACATCATACCACTTTAGCTTACAGGATCCCCGAATTCCATTAGTTGTCGCTACAGGTATATATATAATTTCAGTTTTTGGCTTCTTAAAGATTAAATTAATGACAGATGATACTTCTGAAAAAATGAAAGATAAATTCCGTGCAGCTTTAAAACCTTTTGAAGAAGAAGCCCAAATTCAAGAATCTACGGCAGTGGGAAGAAAAATTATCTTAGATGTTCGAAATCTTACAACTTATTTTTATACAGAAGAAGGTGTTGTTAGAGCGGTAGAAGGTGTTTCATTTACAATATATGAAGGTGAGACTCTTGGTCTAGTTGGCGAAACTGGATGTGGTAAATCTGTGACTGCGTTATCCATCCTTCGGTTGGTTCGTCCTCCTGGTGAAATTAAAAGTGGGAAAGTTTTTTTTGAAGGAGAGGATTTACATCAAAAAACTGAGCAAGAGTTTTTAAAATATCGTGGAAATAAAATTACCATGATTTTTCAAGATCCACTTAACTCGTTAAATCCTGTGTTTAAAGTAGGGGATCAAATCTCTGAAGTATATCGCCTACATATGGAAGATGATTTACTAATTGAAGCAGTTAAAAAAAATACTAGTATTTATGATATTGCTAGAAAATGGTCCCAAAAGCTTTTAAAAGATTTAAATATACCAATGCCAAGAATAATATTTGATCGGTACCCTCATGAATTAAGTGGAGGTATGCGACAACGTATTCAGATTGCAATGGGCCTTGCTTGTAGTCCTAAACTATTAATTGCTGATGAACCCACTACAGCCCTTGATGTCACAATTCAAAACCAGATATTAAAATTAATGAAAGATCTAAAGAAAAAATATAACACCTCGATACTTTTTATTACTCACGATTTAGGAATAATTTCAAAGATGTGTGATCGGGTTGCGGTCATGTACTCGGGATTAATCGTCGAATATGGCGATATAGAAAAATTATTCGTAAAGCCATATCATCCATATACGCGGGGTCTTATATCATCTGTACCAGTTGTAGGGAAAAAACGGGAAGTGCTCGAAGTTATACCAGGTACGGTACCAAATTTGATTTATCCCCCTTCAGGGTGTAGATTTCATCCACGATGTCAATACTGCTTTGAACCATGTGATTCCAAGGTTCCAAAAAGCATAGAAACCGAACCAAATTATTTTGTAGCGTGTCATCTTTATGATCCTGAATACAAGGATCTCGCTGAGATCTCAATAGGGAAAGCAGAAAGTAAAGCATCAAATGTTTAAACATTTGAGTAATAGAATTATAATACAATTAATTATTCAAAACCAATCATGAAAAAAAGGATTTAATATGGCAATAACCTCAAATTTAACAGTTGGATTTTTTATATCTGAAATATTTTTTGGTTTATTAATATTTCTCTATGGGATATATTTTATAAGATCATATCTGAATGGGAAAGAGTGGGGGGATAATTCTCTTAACCCTGTAATTATTGTGAATTTGATATGGTTTGTATTAAGTCTAGTTTTTAAAGTCATATATCTCAATTTTATAGGAACAAGCGTTTTAGTTTCCCAAATTTCTGATATTTTAAGAATTGTAGTAGGGATAGGGTTAACTTCATTTATTGTCTCGAAATACTATAATATAAAATTTACAGAATCCTTAATACCCAGCACTATTATTCAGGTTGTAATGTATGGTATGGCTACTTTACTGGGAATTCTTGTTAACGTATCAAATATTATGGTCACCGGAAGTGAGAAGATGTATGGAAGTGGATTGATGTTTTTTTTTATAGGCATACTTATATTTGGGATTAATAGTTTTTATATAAATTCAGGAGATAAAGCCCAGTTTATAAAAAATAGAAATACAATTATCTTAATTACAATCATTCCAGGGTTATACTATTTGAGAGATTTACTTATTATACAAAGAGAATCGTTCACCGCGGCTTTTTTTGGTAATCTAGTATGGGGGGTAGCAATTACAGTAATAACAAGCACTATCGTAAAATTATTTGTTCAATCAACTCTAAATTTCGAGAAGTACAGAGATATTACAATTCTTGAAAAAAATAAGAAGTTATTAGAAGTAAAAGATTTAAAAGTCCATTATCCTTTAATTGGGGGGATGTTAAAAAGACAGTTTGGATCCGTTAGAGCTGTTGAGGGGGTCAGTTTCTCTATAAAAACTGGCGAAACTGTTGGATTAGTAGGGGAAAGTGGCTGTGGAAAAACTACAGTTGCTATGGCGATTCTAGGATTAGTCCCGAAAACAGCAGGTGAAATTATTTTTAATGACGAACCTATTCCTAATAATTTCACAAAACAATTAAGAAAAAAAATCCAAATAGTTTATCAGGATCCTGATTCATCATTAAATCCTCGAATGAAAATAGTTAATATCATTGCAGAACCGCTGAAAAATTTATTGGGGATTACTAAAAAGGCGACTATTAGAAAACGTGTACTTGAATTGTTAGATGAGGTTTCCTTAAAACGAGAACATATGGATCGCTTTCCTCACGAGTTTTCAGGAGGTCAAAAACAAAGAATTATCATTGCGAGAGCACTTGCAAGTAATCCAGAATTAGTAATATTAGATGAGCCAACTTCTGCTCTAGATGTTTCTGTTCAAGCTCAAATTCTTAATTTGTTAAAAAATTTGCAGAAAACTTATGGATATGGATTTTTATTTATCACACACAACTTAGCTGTGGTTAATCACATTGCTGATAGAGTTGCCGTAATGTATCTTGGGAAATTTGTTGAGGTTGGGGAAACTGATCAAATTTTTTTACACCCTACACATCCATATACTCAGGCTCTTTTAGCTTCACGAACCGAACTTGATCCCACCAATAAAGAAATTAGTTTTGTTATTAAAGGTGAAGTTCCGAGTCCAATCGCTCCACCCCCGGGATGTACTTTTAATCCCCGGTGTATTTCAGATGCAAAAACTAATGAATGTATGAGGGAATTACCCCATAGAATAGAAATCGAAGAAGGTCATTATATCTGGTGTGTTAATCCACCTGTTTCGATGAGTAAAAGCACCTCTAAAGAAGGTGCAGATTTAAAAGCTTTGGATAATTAAAAAAAAATTGGAAAATTAACTGGAATTACGTTTTTCACTTTTACCTTTATAAAATTCTTTTTCATAAAGTCAAGTTCTATTTAATAATTGTTAATTGAAAAAATTTTGCATAACAATTTATTAGCTCTTTTTTTAAATTATAACCGAGAAGGATAAATTTAAATTGATCTTCTAAGTTATTTATTTATCTATTCAAATAGATGGGTACGGTTATTAAATTAAATTGAACAAACTTATAACTCAATAAATTTTAATGCAGATGTTATATAACAATGGAAGTTTTTTTAAGAAGAGCTGAAAGGCCATTTAAAGAGAGGATAGGAGAAGAAAAGACATCTTCCGCTTTTAATGCGATTAAAAAAGCCACAAATGAAATACCAGCAAAATTCAGAAGAGTAATTGGATCAGAAATTCCAAAGTTTTTATTTACCTTTTCACAAGATATTGGTGGCTTATCCCCAGAATTAATTGAAGGTATTCTTAGCTATGTTTTAATATTCGCTGAATCACTTAAAGATTTAAGTAATAAAGATAGAACCCAAGTAAATCAACTTTTAATGAAAAGAAGTAATTCTGAAGTCCGAACTCTTTCTGATTTATTAAAACTTTTTGTTGAAAGTGCTAAGGTTGGGAAAACCATGAAGAATCAAGGTAGTTTCGAAAATATTCTTTCACTTTTATTTGGCGATGAAGCTGATGTTAGTCAACATAGTGATGTAGAATTGTTTATTAAACGCGCTGAAAAAAATTTTTCAAGTAAGATAGGTGATAAAAAAACTTATAAATTTTCAGAAGGGATTCTAAACACATTAACTGAGGTTGATGATAATATAAAAGAACATTTAAGTTCAGAAATACCAAAGTTTGTATTTAAATTTTCTCAAAACCTTAACAAATTATCAGTAGAAACAATAGAGAGAAAACTAAGCGATATTTTATTATTTAATAAGGCTCTTTCTAATTTAAATGGAAAAACCAAGGATCAATTAAATCAACAGATAATAAAAAGAAGTAAAAATAAATTATTTACTATAATGGATTTATTTAAAGCATTTCTAGAAGCTGAGAAGGAAAATAATCAAATAAAACAATGTGATAACTTAGAAGATATTTTAGTTTATTTACTGGGGTATGAAGAAAAGCGAATTCAATTCACGGATGTAGAAGCATTTCTAAAACGAGCTGAGAAAAAATATGCTTTAATTGTTGGTCAAGATATGATACAGATGTTAATGGAAGAGCTTTTGGATGCAATTGAAAATATTCCCGAACTCCATAGAGAGTACTTAGGTTCCGATCTTGCAAAATTCTTATTTACTTATTCAGAAACAGCATCCTACCATGAGCCTGAAAAGGTCGAGTTAGTATTTAATGGTGCCATTTTGTTTGCCAATTCATTGATTGAGTTGGGTGACTTAAACAAGGCTGAAATTAACCAATTTATAATAAAAAGATCAAAGAGTAAGGTTCGAAGTTTATTTGATCTCTATAAAGCGTTTTTAGTAAAAATCGAAATTCGAATGCCGTTGTCTCCCGATCCAAACTTTGATGAAATCCTTATTCATACACTTGGGAGATATGATGGGCCAAAGGAGATTGAGAGGGGAGGTTTGATTCACGATTTATTGGCAGATTTCCATGAAGAAATTCCATTAGCAAAAGAACATGCTAATTGGGGAAAGGCACTCTCTGAAATCATACCCAGATTTCTTGACATTCTTCCGAATCCAGAAGGAGATCGAATCCTGGATTTTTTGTGGGAGAATAAATTTCCGGAAGATCAGATACAAGAGAAATATCGTGAAAAATTAGCAGGCATCCCGCGAGAAAAAGAGAAAACTTTTACATTTAGGCTATTCAATCTGCTTACAAATCAAATCTTACTTGATGAAACAAAGGATAAAGCACTAACTGGGGCACTGGCATTTAAGATTCTGGGTACATTATTTATTGAAATATATGGAGGTAGAAATGCTCAAATCAGAGGAATAAGACTCAATCAATTACTAAAAGATAGAAAAATAGCAAACCCTGAAAAAAAACAAAACTTGGATGAGCATATTAACCATATTTTAGAAGAAGATTTAAAATCTATCCAACAACGAACGATGACGATTAATACGATTGTTCCAATCCTAAGTAAAAAGGGATTTTTTATAAAAACTTATGATATTGTCACAAAAGATTTTCCAGAGTTAATCGTAAAAATAATATCCTATCGTGAAGAAGAACGCTTAAAGGATATTGGGACTGAATATAAAAAATCAGGCTTTACTGGTGAATTAATCCCCCTAGTTAACGGATTTCTCCAAAAACTTGATTACGCACATAGGTTTTATAAAAAATATTTTGAGGAAATGTATTCAATCTCTTTTGATGCTCAAAGAAACATGCTTAGTTTAAGAGAATTTTTTAAATTTTTAGTTGAGTTGCGGGAAAATATGGATACAATTGAATTCTTTGAATATAAAGTTGCGAATACAGAGCATGCGATATATATCCTTATACTGAAATTTTTGTATATTCCCCTCATTGATGTTTTTGATACAACCAGAATTATTCTGGATCAACAGGAATACCAAAAGAAGATAATAAAATTAGATAAGTATCTTAGTAATCAAAAGTTGGAACAACTTAAACTTGAGATAATAGAAACAGAGAAAAAAATTAAAGAATATGAAGAATTCAAGGATTTTGATGCATCTCAAAAAATCACAAATTATACCAAATTTCTTAATAGAGATAAAAATGAAATAAAGTTCTATGATATCATGTTTAAATTGCTGAACGATTCAGCAAAAATCAGTGAAAAATTAAAATCTAGATTAGAATTTTCTATGGAACTCTTAAAATTCTCAAAGTCACTGAAGAAAATACATTCAAGTCTCCCAGCAGCTTTATCTGAAAATTTGGGTATTTTCGGTGATTTTTCGCAAAAAATCGATGAAATTGTTGAAAAGTTAAAGGAGAAAAGTTCTTCAGGTATTCTTTCACCTTTCGAATTTAGAGAAAAAAACGATGCTGCAGAAAAATCGAAAAAATTTTTGTTAGAATTAATCTCGAATGAGGATTTCATTTCTCACGTCGAGAATCTAATAAAAATGCCCGAAGGTACAATAATTGAAGCCTGAAATATGATTAAATCTTTAATTATCAGTCATCGTCATCATCATCGTCATCCTCCTCTTCATCATCATCGTCTTCATCATCAAAACCGGGATAGTTAACTTCAGCTTCGGGATAACATTTATCACAATATGGTGAATCATCTAAATAATTTGCATCTTCCTCGGGAATCTCTTTATTGCATGTTTTACAATTAACAATATCTTCCATAATATAACTCTCTTTAAATTTTGTTGATTTTCATTTAGAATTTTTAAATTTTATGCACTCTTTAATGAAATTATAATATAACGGGGAAGGTTTATATGGTCTTGACTTAAATTCTGGATGGAATTGAGTTCCAACCATCCAATGATCTTTACGATTCAACTCGATGCTATTTATTATCTTACCCGATTGATCTCGACTAGAAACAACAAATCCTTTATTTTTGGCTTCTTCTGTAATAAACCTTTCTTGAATGTGGTATCGATGTCTAAATCTTTCTAAAATTGATTCTTGATTATAAGCTTCATATAATTTTGTCCCCTCTTCAATAATAATATTTTGGGCACCTAACCTCATTGTACCACCTTTATTATTTACTTGGTACTGGCTTTCCAGCAGATCTACTACAGGATAAGGTGTATTTTTATCGATTTCCGTCGAATTCGCATTTTTAAGTCCAAGGTATTTTCTGCAGAATGCAGCAAAAAATAATTGAGCTCCAAAACATATTCCAAGAAAAGGAATTTTGTGCTCCATGGCACACTCCGCTGATTTAATCATTCCCTCAACTGCTCTTTCACCAAACCCAGGGGTTAATAAAATACCATCAACATCCCTTATCTCATCCTCAATGTTGGTGTTTTCATCAATGTTTATCATTTTCAATTCTGTTTTATATCCCTGATGAGCTGCTGCATCTTCTAATGCAACATTTATTGAGATATATGAGTCAGAAATGTTAAAATATTTTCCGGGCATTGCAATTTTTACTGTTTCTTTAGCGTTCTTAAACATTTCAACCATTTTTACCCATTCTGAGTAATTAGTCACCTCGTTGTACGAAACTAATTTTGCTTTTAAATCGATAAGCTCACAAATCAAGTCTCCTAAGCCCTGTTCCTCAAATAAAAGGGGAAGCTCGTACACAATCTCCAAATCAGGATTCGAAATTACAGCATTCTCAGGAATGTTTGAATATAAGGAAATCTTTCTCTTAATTTCTTTATGTAATGGTGTTTCACTTCTCCCTATTATAATATCAGGTTGCAATCCAATACTTTGAAGCAATTTCACTGAGTGTTGGGTAGGTTTAGACTTTTGTTGCCCTACTGCTTTCGAATAGGGGATAAGTGTCACATGAATAAATGCAGTTTGGTTATGAGAGTCCAATTTTATTTGCCTGAAAGCTTCTAAAAAAATACTTGATTCTAGATCTCCTACGGTTCCACCACATTCAATCAATAATACATCTAAGTCTTCATTGTTGGCAATTTCCATTAATCTCTCAATTATGATATCTGTAACGTGAGGAATTAGTTGTACAGTTTTTCCTAAAAATTTTCCTTTTCTTTCACGGAGTATAGTAGAAAGATATATTTGCCCTGAGGTAATATTATGGGAGGGATGCATTTCAATACCTAATATTCTTGAGTAAGTACCGAAATCCTGGTCAATTTCTGAAATTCGGTATGATCTTTCATCTGATTCATAAACTGGTTTGAATTCCCATACATCTTCAGTAATAAAGCATTCACCGTGCTCTATAGGGTTTAATGTTCCGGGATCTACATTTAAATATGGATCAATTTTAACTACAGAGACTTTAAAGCCACGAAACTGAAGAACTTTACCAATACTAGCGGTAGCAACGCCTTTTCCATAGCATATTAAAGTGAAATACTATAACATTATGCCGCTCATTACACCGCCGGTTATAAAAACGAATTTACAATTGTTACCCATAATTTATTTCAAAACGTTAAGGAGCTATTTTATTTTAATTAAAATTTCAAATAAAATTATAAAAGTAAACCAATTTTTAAAAGAATTTCGATATCATTCATTTTTACTCTAGTTTAATAAAAATTCGTAAATAGCAAAATTAAGTGGGCTTGAGTCATCTACCTTTGAAAACTGGCTCTCTTTTAGTCATCAACGATTTAGTTGCTTCTCTAAAATCATGAGTTTCAAATATCTCTCTGAGTGCTTTATTTTCTAAATCAAGAGTCCTTGAAGCAATCTCTTTAAAATGATTATGTATTGTTTGCTTCATTTTAGCTATTGCTAAGCTAGGGCTGTTCGGAGGGATAAGTTTAAGTGCCTGTTTTTTAACATATGGCATTAGTTCATTTGGGGGTAGAACTTTATTAATCAACCCGAGTCTTTCTGCTTCATGAGCACTAACTTTATCGCCAAAATACAGTAGTTCTTTTGCCTTTTGAAATCCTAGTAATAAGGGTAAAATATATGATGAACTGAATTCGGGAATGATCGCCCGCTTAACAAAGTAGAACCCAAGCCAAGCATCCTCTGATATATATATTAAATCAGCTCCTATTAATGGCATTGTGATCCCAATTCCTATAGCTAATCCATTAATCGCAGCAATAACAGGTTTATTAAAGTTCCAGAACCTCATACATAGCTTTTTTTGTGCAATGTCCATTAAATCAACATCCTTCATAATTTCAGGAGGAATTGATGCCATATGTTTAGCATTAAAATAGGCGCCCGAAGAAAAAGCATTACCTGCTTTACAACCAGTAATTATTAGAACTCTTGCATCTTTATCATTCTCCATGTCATTAAGCACAGCTTCAATTTCTAGAAAAGTGACAACTGACATAGCATTTCTTCGTTTAGGAATATTAAAAGTGAGTGTACAAATTCCATTTTCTTCTTTTTCATAAATAATATCATTTAAATCTTCTATTTTCATGATAGGATTAATCTAGTTTTTACTTTTTTAATAAAGATACCAAAAATATTTTATTCAAAATCAACAATAATCTTCAATTCATCATGTGGAGGGTTGGCTAATTTATCGAAAATCTGGGGTACTGCCTCTATCTTTATTCGATCTGTAATGAGTTGTTCATAATTTATCTTTTTTTGTTCTAATAAGCTTAACGCTGTTTGAAACACATCCTGGTTATATCCATACACACCCTTAATCGTAATATTATTCGTTGTCATTAATAAAGCATTTTTGATTTCAAAAGACCTCGCGTGCATCCCGATTAGTGTTATTAGCCCACCTTTCTTAATCAATGAGAGAGAAGTAGAAATAGTTGAGGATTCTCCAACACAATCAAACACATGGTCAGGTCCAATCTTATTAGTTAATCTTACTATTTTATTCCATAATTTAGGTTTAAAAACTTTAGCAGCACCAAGTTCCAAAGCTTTTATCTGTTTCGACTCCACGGGTTCTAATGCAAATATTTTTTTTGCTCCACAAACTCTTAACACCTGAATCACAAATAATCCAATAGGACCGGTACCAATAACTGCTGCTGAATCACCTACCTTAAAGTTTGAATTTTGAACAGCGTGAATTGCAATCGAGAGAGGTTCTACAATAGCGCCGCCTTCATATGTAACACTCTCGGGTAGAATGTGTACTCTTTCCGCAACAACATTAATAAAATCCTGCATTGCACCATTTTCAGTTGTCCCGAGAGAATAATTTTGTAATTTGCACATATTTTCTTGATTATGATTACAATAATAACAATTATTACATGGGATCTGAGGATTAACTGTTACACGATTTCCAATTTTCAGTTTTTTAACTTTTTCTCCTAATTCAACTATTTCTCCTGAAAATTCGTGACCTATAACATTTCCTGGAATATTTGGTCCTCCAGATTCATACGAACCAACATCTGTTCCACAGATACCCACTTTCTTTACTTTCATCATTACTTCATTAGAGTTTATATTTGGTTTGATCAAATCATCTCTGAGAGAAATTTGACGTTTACCCTTAAAAATTACTCCTTTCATTAGCTTAACTGCCTCTTTTTGAATGTGTTTTTAAGTAAAAAAAAAGATAAAATTAGAGAATTCCCATACTTCCCATCAATTTAGTGGTATCAGGAGTATTAAATGCAATTTTAACATCTAAGACAGCTGGTTTTCCCGCATTTTTGGCTCTAGCAAAAGCAGCTTTAATTTCATTAGGATCAGTCACGACTTCACCATAGCAACCGAAACCCTTAGCACACTTGGCATAGTCAAATTCAGGAAGATCAACATCAATATACCTCTTTCCTTTAAACATTTTCTGCCCAGATTTAATCATACCCCAAGCATTATTATTGGCTACAACATAAATTAGATTTTTTAGTCCTAATCGCACTGTAGTTTCGAGGTCTTGAATATTAATCATAAAAGCCCCATCACCAGCAATTGCAACAACTTGTTTATCTGGTTTTGCCAGTTTGGCTCCAATTCCATATGGAATAGATGTGCCTAATTGCCCCATTCCTGTTGATACGAGTGTAGAAAGCGGTTTTCGTATATTATAATCATAAATTTGTTCTGCTGCAGAAACGGATATATCTCCTCCATCAAGAATTAAAATTGCATCTTCATCCAGAGATTCAAATATATCTTTGATAAGTCTTTTTGGGATTATTGGTATTTTATCTTTGGACAATCTTCTGTTAAGTTTTTCAATATTATTTTTCCGTATGCTAACAAGTTCTTCAAGCCATTGTCTAGTTTCTACTCTTTTAATTTGTTTTGATCTCTCAAGAATTTGTTCTAAGAATCGTTTACAATCACCAATAACACCCAGCTTTATTGGTTTAGCTCGTCCAATTATAGATGGATCAATATCAACTTGGATCAGAGTTTGAGAATTTTTCCAAAAAGGTTCATCTCCGTGTGCCATGGTCCAAGAAAATTTACAACCAAGAGCAAGAATTACATCAGCTTCTGGTATAACTCTTAACCCAATACCTGCTACGCCTGTACCTAATAAACATTTTGATCTTGCTGGTATCGTCCCTATCCCCGAAGACGACGTTAACACAGGTAATTGCAAATATTCGGCAAATTCCTTTAGTTCATCCCACGCTTCTGCTCGGGAAACTCCACCACCTGAGATTAGTAATGGCCTTTCTGCTTTTAATAAAAGATCCAAGGTTTTTTCTATTAGATCATCTCCTATAGCGGGTCTTTCAATTGCACGATAACTTTCAGCAGTTAAAATAGGTAATCGTGTATTGCTAATTTCCTCAAGAAAAGCATTTTCGTAAATTTCCAATAAAACCGGTCGTGGTCGTCCGGAAGTCGCTTCTCTAAAAACTTTGTGAACTGCATTAGGTATTTCCTCAATCCTTCTAACAGTTTTTTGGGTTTTTGTAATTGGGGTATACATTGTCACTTGATCTAAATTTCCTTGAAGAGTGAATGAATCCTGAAATTCTGAGTTTACTTGAGGTATAATAACAATAAGAGGAATGTTATCTGCCCATGCAGTGCCCACTCCTGAAATCAAATTCATAGCTCCCGGTCCAACTGTCCCAAAACAAATACCTGGAGTGTTTGTTAATCTAGCCCAAGCATCAGCTGCATGAGCTGCTGCTACTTCATGTCTGAAGAGCACAGTTTCTATACCCTTTTCCTTTCCCCATCGATATATCGCATCATACATGTTTAAAAACTGACCACCGGGAATGCCAAATAAGTATTTAACATTTTCTTGGAGAAGACATTTTATTAAAACATCTCCCCCATTTATCATCTTCTTTTCTTCTGCCAAATTTTTCACCTAAATTAAAAATTCTTCCTTTTTTTTTAATATTATCTAAAATAAATGCCCAATGAAAACATCAACATAAGGACGTCAGGCGTAGAGTATTTAATTTTAACATCTATTACTGCTGGTTTATCTGAACTCCTTGCTCGTTCAAAGGCGGGTTTAAGATCATTTGGATCCCTCACTATTTCCCCATAACACCCAAACCCTTTGGCACATCCTGCAAAATCAAAGTCAGGAAAATCCGTATCTATATAACGCTTTTGATACCCAAATTCTTGCCCAATTTTAATCATCCCCCAGGCACTGTTATTTCCAATAACATATATTAGATTTTTCAAACCAAGTCTTACAGCGGTTTCTAGATCTTGGATATTCATCATAAAAGCCCCATCACCAGAAATCGAAATTACCTGTTTGTTAGGTTCTGCCAATTTTGCCGCAATACCATAAGGTACTGATGTACCTAGATGCCCCATTCCAATAGCTTGAAGAGTTGAGAGAGGTTTCCGTTGTTTATAGAAATCCATTTGTTCTAAAGCAAAAAATGCTGTGTTACCCGCATCGACAATTAAAATAGCATCTTCATCCATAAATTGAAATACCTCCTTAATCATTCTTTGAGAATCTATTGGTATTTCATCCGTTGAAGCTACTTTCTTCTTAGACTCCATAAAACTCCTCCTACTTCCAGCTAGAGAATCCAGCCACTCTCTTTTTTCAATATTTTTATTTTTCTTAGCTTCTTCAAAAATTTGTTTTAGAAACATTTTACAATCACCTTCGATGCCTAGCGTAATTGGTTTCGAATAACCAATTATCGTGGGGTCAATATCAACCTGGATCAACCTTTGGGATTTATTCCAAGTTGGCGATTTACCATGTCCCATGGAAAACCCAAATTTGCAACCGAGAGCTAAAACTGCATCAGCTTGACTTGTTGCCTGAAAAATAGTACTACTCATCGCTGCTCCGAGATAACATTTTGAAGAAAACTCCATCGTCCCAATTCCCATTATTGTAGTAATCACAGGGATCTGTAAATATTCTGCGAATTCTTTCAACTCATGCCACCCCTCTGCCCTCATTACACCCCCACCTGAAACAATTAAGGGTTTTTTAGCATTTGCTAACAAGTCTAAGGATTTACTTATTAATTCTTTACTAATAGTAGGTTTGTTAAGAGCTCTATATTGTTCCTTCGGTAGAATTGGTATTTCTTCTTCACTAATTCGCTCAACAAGAGCATCTGGGAAGATTTCTAATAATACAGGTTGAGGTCGTCCTCCCATTGCTTCTCGAAATATTTTTTGAACTGCTCCTGGAATTTTTTTTAGTTCTCTTACGCTTGTCTGATATTTTGTAATAGGTTTGAAGAGATTTACCTGATTTAAATTCCCTTGCAATGTAAATGTATCTTCTAAAGCTATATCAACTTGAGGTACTATAGATATAACGGGGATATTATCAGCCCATGCTGCTGTAACACCAGGAACGAGATGTGCCGCTCCTGGACCAACCGTCCCAAAACAGACTCCAGGGGTGTTTGTTAATCTTGCCCATGCATCAGCTGCGTGAGCTGCTGCCTGTTCGTGACGAAACATAACTGTATCAATTCCTTTCTCTCTCCCCCACCGATAAATCGCATCATACATGGTTAATAATTGTCCGCCCGGAATTCCAAACATATACTTAACATTTTCTTCTAGGAGACATTTAATTAAAACATCACCGCCACTAATTTTTTTGCCATTTGTCATACTATTCACAATCTAAAAGGATAATGATTTTGATTTTAATCTTGATTTGAATATTTATATATTTAACTAATCGACACATAATTAAAAAATTATGATTCTATAGAAATGAATGAAATTGAATTTCATTAAAAGATAAAAAAAGTGTTTTAAAATTATAAAAAAAAAGTGTATATCACAGACATATGGAATTAAACCAAATAATCAATAGTTAGTTTTTACATCTATGACAGCTGGTTTGTTTGAATTTTTAGCGCGAGCGAGAGCATTCTTTAATTCATTTGGATCAGATACTGATTCACCATAACATCCAAAACTCTCAGCACATTTACCATAGTCGAAGTCGGGGAGGTCTACATCTATATATCGCTTCTTGAAGTATGATTTCTGCACTGTCTTAATCATACCCCAGGCATTGTTGTTCGCTACAATATAAATCAAGTTTTTTAACCCTAACCGTACTGCCGTTTCTAAGTCTTGTACATTTATCATGAAACTACCATCCCCCGCAAAGCATATTACTTGCTTATCTGGTTTTGCCAGCTTGACTCCGATACCATAAGGCACTGAAGTTCCTAAGTGCCCCATACCTACTGAACGAAGGTGTGACAATGGTTTCCTGTCCTTGTATAAATTAAGTTGTCCATAAACTTTACCACAAATGTCTCCGCCATCAATTATTATTATGGCATCCTCATCAATGTACTCCAAAACTTCTTTTACCAGCCTTTCTCCAGTCATAGGTATTTTATCATTTAAAGCTAATTTCTTCAACATCTCTTCGGTTTTCTTTTTTGTTTCAGCAAGTTTTTCTAACCAATCCCTTTTCTCGACTCTTTCAGTTTTTTTTACTTCTTCAAGAATTTGATTTAGAAATGATTTACAATCACCAACAATTCCGAGGGTAACAGGTTTATTTCGCCCAATCATACCAGGATCGATATCAACTTGTATTAACTTTTGTGAATCCTTCCACATCGGTTCTTCACCATGTCCTAGTACAAAGGAAAATTTATTGCCAAGACTTAAAATCACATCAGATTCAGTTCCTAAAGACGGATTAAAATATACTGATAAACCCGAATAACATTTTGATTTATTTGAGATAGTACCAATACCCATCATTGTAGTTATAACAGGGATTTGCAAATATTCCGCGAATTCTTGTAACTCATTCCATGCTTCAGCCTGACCAACTCCTCCACCTGAGATTATTAGAGGATTTTTTGCATTTAATAATAGGTTAAGCGAATCCTTAATTAATTGATTATCAACTGCGGGTTTTTTAATTGCGCGATATTGATTTTTAGTGAGAATCGAAACCTTTTCTTCTTCAATTTGTGCAATTAATGCATCTTCCTGAAGCTCCAATAAAACAGGCCCAGGACGGCCTCCAGTAGCTTCTCGAAAAGCTTTTCTGACCGAATCAGGAATTTCTTGTATTTTCCGGACGGTTTTTTGGTATTTAGTAACTGGTTTAAACATTGTAACTTGATCTAACCCTGACTGATACATGAACCTATCAGAATCTCGACTATGGATTTGTGCCACTATTGTAATTACAGGAATATTATCAGCCCAAGCAGCCCCAACTCCGGGAAGTAAGTGCATTGCACCAGGTCCAACTGTTCCCATGCACACTCCCGGTGTATTAGTAACCCTAGCCCACGCATCGGCGGCATGCGCTGCACCTTGTTCATGCCTAAACATGACAGTTTCTATCCCTTTTTCACGGCCCCACCTATAAATCGCATCATAAATTGTTAAGAGTTGACCCCCAACTATCCCAAATATATATTTAACGTTTTCTTCTAACAGACACTTGGTTACTATATCGCCACCACTAATTTTTTTACCTTCTACCATAATAATCACAATTTACTTGGTTGCAGATTTTAATTACCGGTATTAATCTTGAGTTTTAAATTAATTATTAACAACAAATATTAATTTAATAATTTCACGTATTTACTCAAAAGTAGAAAGACTCAAGCGAATACAAATGTGTCAATAAGGATTCGGGAATTACATGTACTCTGTTTCGCTTGATGTTTAATTTTTTAAGTGAGTGTAGTGCTCGAATTACTTGTGGAATCTCTTTAAAGTGATTATAACTTAAATCTAATTCTTTAAGGCGAGTTAACTTCTTAATTGATGAAGGAATCTTCGTAAGACCATTTCTCCGTAGATTTAATCTTTCTAAATATATGAGAGAACCAATAGATTCAGGAATAATTGAGAGAGTGAGATTTTCATAACTGTATTTTTTAAGAGAACAGATGTAAAAATCAAGATCAATCAATTTTGTGAGGGAGTCTATGAGATCGGGATTTTCTTTTATAAAATTCCATTTGAAATAGTTGAAGTTTAAACTAACAACATGTTTATTATTGATAACGAGCCAAGGTTCACCTCCCTTCACATCAGCAATATTTTGGTAAGTTGTATAGGATTTAGGGTCCAATTTGTAGTTTCCTTTATCTACTGCAAACAAGGCTTCAAGATCTAAAAAAAATCTTGATTCCTCAAGGACAATACCTATTTTTGAAGCAAACTCGGTTTCCCTTGTATGGAGTTTTTTTGAAATTAGCTCAAATTTAATATTATCAAATTTATTGAGATTATCAAGAAAAATCTTCAGGATTAAAGGGGATGTATCGTGTTGAATGACCCAATTTAAAGGAGAAATACTTTCTTCTAAAAAATTTTGAATAAGGTATTCTGCCGCAGTGGCTCTAAGAATTGCAACCTCATCAGAAATTAAGTAGCTTTCAAGAATTTTAAAAATTTGGTTGGTTTGTAATTCCATTTTTTCTAGGGCTTTAATACTCCTTACTCGGACATCTGTGTTATCATTTCCTTCAATTAATGAAATTAATAATTCAGCTGCTTTATCCCTATTTAATTTCCCGTCAAAAAAATTAGTATTTATTTGCTCTGGTGTTAAAAACTCACTCATTTATCTTTCTAAGAAATTCTAAAAATACATTATTATCAATTTTAATATAAGATTATGTGAAATAGGTTAATAGTCTTGGCTTTTCAATTCAAAAGTCTATAAGGAGAAATCGGTATCTCTGATCACATTTTTAAAAGCACGAATAAAAGTTTAAATGGAAGGGATTGGTTTTCATTTATGTCTTTTAATTTATAAAACTATAAAAGTTGAATTTACTATGAATGATGAAAAAACAAAAAAAGATTCAAATGAATTACTAAATTTCTTAATGATTATAATTGGTGCGCTTTTTATCCTGAAAGCTGTAACGGAACTCTTAGCATGGGCAGGTATCTTGATTCCATCATGGTTGAGCCCGGGTGATGAGGCACTCTCTGTTTTTGGTAGTCAAGGAATAGTATCAATTCTGTTAGGTTTTTGGTGTTTAGTAGCGGGTATTGGTTTGTTCAGAGAAGAAGAATATGCATTAGGAATGGGTTTAGTAGTTTTGAGCATAATGGCAGCAGCAGGTATCACTGCAGTGGTGGCATGGATTGGTACTCCTGCATCTTTCGACGCAACATATTGGCCAAATTACATTACAATAGTTGCAGCAATAGTGGGGACACTCGGCTTCCTTTGGTTAATTTTCACGTACAAGAGGTATGACTAAGTTTTACGCGATTACTGAAGGATATTTAGGATTCCTGGGGATTTTAGCGACACGCAAAAGATACGACTAAACTATAGTTTTAAAATTTTTTTTTTTAACTTTATTTTATAATTATACCCAAGTTTTTTTCTTGATTGCACCAAAATAAAGCTTATTCATCGCATAGAAATAAATAATGAGAGTTGAAATTCTTAAGAACATTCTGGAAAATGTTGGCTTGATTAATCTCTAATTACAACGTTTAACTTTTTTTCCTCAGTTCTTTTATCTAATCTTTTTTTAGCAATCTCATAATGAGGTCGATCTATTGAAATATCTGGGGGAACCATAGTTAATATTTGCTTTGCAATCTTTGGATATTCTGCGATAAAAATAAATTCTTCCTTTACCAAGGGTCGTTGTTTATGTACATTAGCGTATCTCACAAGTTCTAAAATCTGTCTCGCTTCCTCATCATTTTTAAATTGAATATTAAAATTATTATAACTGTGCATAAAGGCAGAAATCCCGGAATATTCTCCTGTTGTTATTTTTCTCCCTGTTTCAATCATAATTGTTTCTCCTCTTCCTAATTCATTATAGTCGTATAATTCATAATTTTTGTGATCTTTAAGAGCACCATCAGCATGGATTCCTGATTCATGAGCAAAAGCATTATCTCCAACTCCAGGTTGATTTACTGGAATAGGGACTCCAAATGCAAGGGAGGCATAATTTGCAATTTTCCATGCCTTAGATAAGTCTATTCGTGGATCTACCAGCCCCAATTCTTCAATTTCAGCACCATGCTTTAGAGCTAACGTTGTAGAAGTTAAGTCAGCATTACCTGCTCTCTCACCCATACTGTTGACTGTGGTGTTTATCAAGGCATCTTGACCTTCTTCAAGTACACCCTTAGCACCCATAATTGAGTTAGCAACAGCCATACCTAAATCATTATGACAATGCAACTCCATTGGTAAATCTACAGCCTTGGTAAGATCCTTCATACGGAAATGAATTCGGAAGGGAGTTTCATACCCTAAAGTATCACAATAGCGGATTTGATGAGCTCCTGCTTTTTTTGCTGCTAATGAAAATTTAATTAAAAACTCCATTGAAGTTCTGCTAGCGTCTTCCGCATTTACACCTATTGTTTTTATCCCTAAATCTTGTGCCCTTTTAACAGCTGCTACCATCATTTTAATGATGTCTTCACCATCATATTTCCCTTGAAATTTACCGTTTATCATTTGATTGGATGTAGAGATTGATAAATTGATGTGTTCCAACTGTGTGAGTTCCAGCGCTATTTCTACATCTGACTCAACCGCACGCATCCATCCTGAAAGTTTCATAGGTTTGAGTACTCCAATTTCAGCAAGCTTTAAATTGGCATTGATATAATTAGTTTCGTGAAGGGTTGTCGGAAAACCAATTTCTGATTGATAAACACCCATTCTATTAAGTAGGATGTTTATCACAGTTTTCTCCAACTTAGCTAAGCCTAATCGACTCGTTTGAACACCATCTCTATTTGTTACGTCCAAAAGATATATTCGGTTATCCATTATTCAAAATTCCATATTTTTAAGATATTAATAATATTATCAATTGTACATTAAAAAGGTTTCTGAAAAAGTTTTACAAAGTTTTCTAATATGCATATAAAATTTTTATAAATTTGATAATTAATGAATATTTTTTAGGTTTTTGATATATTAGTTATAAAACCGTTTAATAAAAAATATGTTGTACATAATAAAAATAAGACAAAAAAATAGGATTTACATTATTAGTATAGTAGGAAACAAAACCAGATTCACTAAATATGGTAGTTTCTATAATAAAACATAAATACCCCTTTTTTTCATACTTTCTAAGGCGTTGATGGAATTGGAATTAAAAGGACCGTTACCTTCAATTGATAAATATTTTAAATTAACTAAATTATCAAGATCTTCAATTTCTGTTATTATATTATGGTCAAGATATAATTCCTCTAATTTAACTAAGTTCGCAAGTCCCTTGATTTCTGTAATTTGGTTATATGAGAGAGACAGAATTTCTAAATTAATCAATGGATCAAGACCTTTAATTTCTGTTATTTTATTATGTCCAAGCCATAATTGCTTTAAATTGCTTAAATTATCAAGACCCTTGATTTCTGTAATGTAATTTTCACCCATTTCATAAGGTCTTCTCAATGATAAAACCTCTAAATTTCTAAGATTTTGTAAATTTTCAATTTCAGCAATGTTGCTATCTTCCAGATTTAAAATTCTTAAATTAGTAAGGTTGTCAAGATTTTCAATTTTGATATAACGGCTACCCTGAAGTATTAACGACTCTAAATTTTTTAAATGGTCAAGATGCTCTATTTTTCTTAAAGGAATACCGTCATAATATAGTTTCTTCAAATTTGTAAGCTTTTCAAGCCTTTCAATTTCATCGAATCTTTCAAGTTCGTCTGGAAGATATAATTCTCCGTTTTTTACTTCGATTTTTTTTCCTTTGAACAAAACAAAATCTTCGCCACTATTGTTTATCATCTCATATAACACCTACAATTACTCATATTTAAATGTAAAGACCCTTGAAATATAGATATTTATATTTTCTAATACCTCCCGAGATCTTTTAAAAAATTTGATTATCTGGATGATGGTGCTGTATTTTTCTATTATCAAGTTATAGTGCAATAGCCACTAAAAAAGTGATAAAAGCCATTAGAAATAACCCTACAATCAATGACCAAATAATTGAATTAGAATAGTTGTTAATATAAGTTTGAATGGCTAACATTAAAAAAATAACTCCTGCTGTTCGGGTAGAGTGAATTGAACGTTATAATAATGAGTATTTATACCAATCTAAATACCTTTAGAAAGGGTAGTATCAAGAGGTTTTATATTTTCAGAGCATCGATTGCATTAAAACCTTTTAAGCAAATATTTCTTCTTTTCTTATAATCTTAAAAGTGTGAACCAATAAAAATGTCCGAACCAGACCATAAAGACTTACGATACGCTAAAAATTTAAGGCGTGAAGGGAAATTACAAGAAGCACTAAAGGTTATCAACGAAATAGAAAAGAAAGGGACACCGACACCTAAAGTTCAGTTATCATTACTTATCTCAAAGAGAAAAATATTAAATATGTATCAACGATATGGGGAAACTGTTAGAGTTGGGAAATTAGCATATCGTTTGAGTCAGACTTTAGGAAAAAAAAATGAGATGATTACTTCCCTTCTCTTTAAAGCAAGTTCTCTCTTCCTCGGACAGAATGAAAAAGCTCTTAAATATCTTTCCGAAGCTGAAAACTTACTCAATTCTCTCTCTGATGAATCGCCTTCATATCTTGAAAGAAAAAAAAAATATTTTATTCAGGAGATCTTGGGCTCAATTTTTGAGAGGAGATGCAAATGAAGCATTAGAAACAGCACGTGAGTGTTTAGAATTACAGGAAAAATATGAAAATAGGAGTGATATTGCATACACTTTACAGGTATTAGGAGCCATATGCATGGGTAAAGGTGAATATACTTTAGCTCTCGATTATACTTCGAGGAGTGTAACAATTTTTGAGGAAATAGGCGATAAAATGGGATTGGGAACCAGTCTTGGAATACTTGGGTCTATTTCTTATATGGAGGGTAAACTTAATCAGGCAGTTAAATATTGTAAGCAGAGTTTATCCTTTAAAATGATCAGTAATCGAGTGAAAGCCGATAATCTAAACATTCTGGGTCAAGTTTATTCTAATCGAGGTGAAATTAATAAAGCTTTAGGGTATTATAAAAAGGGAATTGTCATTGCGGAGAAAGCAAATGTCTATGATGTTTTTATTAGATTTCAAATTGCTATTGGTAGTATATTTCTCTTAAAGGGAGAGTATGATCTGGCAATAGAATATTTAGAGCCTAGTTTATCACTTGCAGAAAAAATTAATGATGCTTTTGGAATAGTGCTTTCATTAATATATCTGGGAATGATATACATTGAGAATGAATTTTTTTTAGTTTATTATACATTTATTATAAATCGTTTAAAAAAATAGTGATAATCCTCTAAATAATGAATATTTATTACACTCTAAATAACCTAAGAAATGTTAGTACCAAGAAGTTTTTTATTTCAGAACATTGATTACCGTAAAACCTTTTAAGTAAGTTTAGCTTCTCTCCTTCTAATCTTAATTGTCTGAACCATTTTAATGTTTTAGTCGTTTTATTTATAAAGTGATAAAAATTACCCTATATATTCTATTTTTAGGTAAGAAATATGCGAACGTATGAACAATATGTTGACGATCTAAAGAAAATGAAACCGAATATTTTTATCGGTGATGAAAAGGTTGGTCGAGATGATCCTCGGATCAAGGGAGGTATGCACATCATTAAAGAAACTTTTGACTGTGCTTATGATCCTGAATACGAAGATTTATGTGTTACAACTTCTCATTTAACTGGGAAAAAGATAAATCGGTTTTGCCATATCCATCAAAATAAGGAAGATCTTTACAAGAAACAGATGATGACAAGAGTACTTTGCCATCGTGTTGGGGGTTGCATACAAAGATGCATGGGTATTGATGCTATGAATGCACTTTCAATAATTACTTATGAGATGGGTCAAGCATTAGGGACGGATCATTATAAAAGATTTCTGAAATATTTGGAATTCTTTCAAGATCAAGATATCGTTGCGAGTTGTGCACAAACAGATGCAAAAGGAGATCGTTTGAAAAGACCTTATCAACAGGAGGATCCTGATCAATATTTAAGGGTTGTTGAAACACGAGATGACGGAATTGTTGTAAGAGGCTGTAAGATAAATATCACCAACACACCTTATGCTGATGAGTTTATAGTTGTCCCTTGTCGTTATATGGGACCAGAAGATAAAGACTATGCGGTTGCATTTGCATTACCAGCAGATTGGGAAGGTGTTAAACTGCTTACCAGAACAGCAAACTTTCGAAAAGGCAAACACCTCGACGCTCCAGGCATGCACATTGGAGATGCGGAAACGTTCATTATTTTTGATGACGTTTTTGTTCCAAAAGAAAGGGTATTTCTGAATGGCCATGCTGATCCCCACCAAACTCCATATGCCGGATTTTTAGCTTTAATGTTCGCTCATTATCACCGTCATACTTATACAGGTTGTAAGCCTGGGATGTCAGAAGTTTTAGCGAGTTCCGCACTTTTAGTAGCAGAATATAATGGAATTGAAAAAGCAAAGCATGTTCAAGAGAAAATCTCTCATATCATAGGCATCGCAGAGCTTGTTTTTGCTGCGGGAGAATCAAGTGCTAGACATTCGGAAAAATCTCCCTCAGGTACTCAAATCCCTGATGAAATTCTCACCAATGCGGGCCGAAGATTAGCGGGAGAAAATATCTATGAGGAGTTCAAAATTTTAGCAGATATCTCAGGTGGATTAATTGCTACACTTCCATTCGAAGGGTCTTTCTTTTCTGAGGAAGTTGGAGAATTAGCGATGAAATATCTAAAACGTAACCCTCGAGTTAAACCTGAAAATATATATCGGTGCTTTAAGGGTATAGAAAACTTAGTAGTGTCAGATTTAGCTGGCGTATTGCAAGTTGCAGGTGTGCACGGGGGTGGATCTCCCCAAATGGAAACGATAACTATGATGCTCCGCTATGATACTGAAAAACTCAAGAATATCTCCAAATACCTTTTCGGAATAAAAAGCAAAATTCATAGATATGAAAGGCCTACTGTAACTCCCCGAAAACAATTAGAGAAATTCAGGAAAGCAATGCAAAGAAAGAAGAAGAGCTAATAAATTTCATTTTTTTTATAATTTTCCTTTAGGAGTCTAAATTACATCACACATAAAACAAATATCTGTGTTTCTGTAAGAGAACTATATGTTATATCTTTATCCTCACCAATAAAATCATTTAATGAGACTCCCTTTTCAAAGATTTCAACGAATTTATCATAGAAAATCTGGTAGATGCTTTTATTTCTGGAGACATACACTCCAATTAAATTGTTAGTAGGATCGAAACTAGGTTGAATTAATTCATTATCAGTTAGGCTAAAATTGCTGAAATTTTCATCAGTAACTCGAACAATTATATTTTTAAATTGCATATTAAATGGTTCAACATGTTCAGTGAGGAGATTATATTCCTCACTCGCTAATAACTCTTTTATGACTTCAGAGTGAAAAATAACTTTTATTTCGATTTTTTCTAAATTTTCTTTAATTCTATTCATACCGCTCCTTATAGCGTCTTGAGTTTCTTCGGTAATATTTTTACTGCGATCTTTATAAATGTATTCAATCAATGGGTTAATATATCTAATTCCAAGAGCAATTTTACATTCTTTTTGTGCTAAAAGAGCATGATATGATTCATCAAGATTTCCTAAATCAAACTTAATAAACTCTACAGGTTCCTGAGAAACTTGTTCATCTAACTTATATTTCTTGAGGAAACCATCAAGAGCGGTTTCACACCCATTTCTCTTTTCTTGAAATTGATTTTGAAGATCTTCAATTCTTTGATGGATAATATCTTGCCATAAGTCTAAAGGAGGAGTTTTTAAGTGAATTTTCATGGGTCTATCATAAATTTGAACCAATCCTAAATCACTGAGAACTGAACAAACTTTATAACCTCTTTTTAATGAGAGATTAAGTTGATTGCAAACTTCCTTTAAATTATCGACCCTTTTATTTATTAGGAGATAGTGGTATATTCTTTCTATACCTTTTTCAATAACCCCAATGGAATCAAATAGTTGACTAAGGGAGAAAAATTCAGCATCTTCCATTAAATCACCTATTATTTATTTTTTCTAAAGTCAAATCGGTCAAAACTTTAAAAGCTTCATCAACGTTAACATTTTCTTTGGCTGAAATTTCAACAAAGCTGGCCATATTGTTTTTTTCAGCGATTTGAATACCATAATCTCTTGGAACTTGTCGAGAACTTTTCGAAAGATCATTTTTAGAACCAACGAGCATAATTGGTATGGATCCACCTTTTTGCCTAACGATTGTCATCCATTCTGAAATGTTATCGAGAGTAGAAGGTCTAGTAATATCATATAATAAAAACGCTGCATTGGACCCCAAACAGTATGTTGGTAATAAAAATCTAAATCTTTCCTCTCCCCCGACGTCCCAGATTTGGAGTTTAATTTTTTTGTTATTTATTTCAATTGTTTTAACATGAAAATCTACTCCAATGGTCAACCGTTCGCTAGGGTTGAAAATATTATAACAATAGCGCTTAGTGAATGAGGTTTTACCAACAGATGCGTCCCCGAGGAGCAATATTTTAAACGTAAAATCATAGTGCGACATTTCAATTTACCTAAGCTTATCTCCTTTTTTTTTAAAGTGAAAATTTGTGATTTCTCGTGATATTTTAATTATTAATAGGCTAAATAAATTTTTATTTTAATTTGCCACTAAATTATATTATTTTAATGGAATCAAATTCTTATAAATGTATATCTGATATTTATTTGTACCAATTAGCAATACGAATAATTTAATCTTCCCTATAAATATTTTTAAAGAATTTAAAAGTTCCCCTATTTCTACATTTGCTCAGTTGAATTTATAGCTATTTACCTTTATCTTAAGTAACATCCTCATTTCACTTAAGAGAGCATTTTTCGAAAAACTTAAACTTAAAACAATGTGGTTTACTATTTATTGGGAGCTTAAAAAACTTTCTCTGGTTGTATACTGTAAATGAATGAAGAAAACATAATCTTATCGTTATTCTATGCTAGTGAGGATAATTTAGTTTATGAGAATATTAAATGTTCAATTGATTTTGATGAAGTAAAAAGAAATGATTTGAAAATGCTCTCATTCAAATTTTTAGGTCCCGTTTTTTTAACTGCTGCCAGCGGTATTGGTAGTAATTGGAAGATTGACTTTATAGAAGCAGAATTGGCTTTATCAGATACTAATGTTTCTGAAGCCAATATAATCCAATCTTTTTTCACCCTTAATTCTTCTATGGATACTTTAGAAGGTCCAACTAATCTTTTTGCGTTAATAAGCACTCCTTTTACTGAAGATATAAAATTAATTAATGATGAAATTTCAAAATATATTCACCCCAGCATCCTTCAAGGCAAAGTTGTGAATGAAAATCTATTAGGAAATCGATTTAATTTCCCTAGATTTATCGATAGTGAATTATCTAGAGGAATAGATTTAATAGAATATTCTCTTGGTGCTTCTAGAAAGAGTTATTGGGAAAAACGCCAAAATTATTACTGTATAGGATTAATAGAAAGGAAAAATGGGGAGAATTTAAGGATTTCAAATCTATACACGTTTGATAAAGATGATCCTCTCAGGAAAAAATATTTAAGCTTTATTCCCTCTTATTATGTGTTGTCAATTCTCCCAGATTATTATAAACACTTAATTAGTGAAACGTTAGAGCTATATGATAAGAAGGGAGTATATCCAAGTATTAGATTAATCAAACTTAGTTATGAAGATAAAAGAATTGTTTACTTAGAAGAATTCATAACTGAGAATGATGTATTTAAAAGCTATGGTGTAATTTTAGTCCTGCAAAATCAATTTACTGAAGATAACAACAATTTATCATATTTTAAAAAATCGTTAAGGATCGCTTTAGAAAGAAAAAAAGAACTTAAAGAAATCCTCTCTTCTGTGAACCCTTATTTTACAGAGGAAAGATGGGGATCAATTTCTGATGAGGAGCTTAACAAAATAGGGGAATTCCTTGACGATAATGATAATAATTACCATAATTGATAATAATGACGGAAAAATCAGATTTTGAAAAATTATACAAAATCGATAGAAAGAAGATTCTAAGATATTATGATAGATTGAAGAATCAACTTAAAAACTCAAGTCATGTTCAAATAGTCGCACGGTTTTTGATCAACCAATCAATAGGATCAGGTTATCAAGAAGTTTATGATACATTGTTATATTTCAGGGATAAAATTGAGGAGGATAAAGAACTCTTAGATTTAGCTTTTGAATGGATAAGAGCTCAAAAAATTCGTTTAGAATATAAAAAGTATCTTATTAGAGCACAATATCCCTTAAATAATCTAAGCTTAGCCGTTGATGATTGCATTTTTCGATTCTTCTTAGAGTATGATAAGCATATTAGAAAATTACTAAAAAAAGATATTAGGGAATATAATTTCAGTACGTTGTTTGAGATATTTTTCAGCCCGTATGAATCAAAGAACCTCCATGTGAAAGATATTTTAGAAAGGCATATTGATAAGGTTCCCACACATTATCAAGGAACAGAAAAAATAGATACGCATATCGTTATTCTGAGATCTGGTTTGTCATTGATTATCGTAAAGGATTATGAAAATGTCTTATTTTCGAGAAGAGAAGAAAAAACTAGAAAAGAACTAAAATTTACTAAAACGGTAAAAGCAAATCATCAAACAGAAAATAAGTTTGAGGGATTATTAATAGAAAGAATTATCAAAACCCATTGTATCCGAAAGATTCAAATTACTGAAAAAGAAATTGAGGATGCTGTATCTCAATTTTTATCATCCTATTTCAAATTTGGGAAAATATACAATTTTGACGATTTTAAGGAATTACTGATTAGAAATTTAGTTGACGATATCACATCAGCTATACCAAATAAGCTCAATTCGGTCAATATCGAGGCCAAAATAAAGCGATCACTATTATACGTTATAAATAGATTTAGCAGGATCAATAAAATGCGAAAATTAGACGGATTGGCATGGAAAAATGACTTAAAACCTATACTTAAGAATTATATGATAAAAATTGTTAAAACAATATCATATTACTAGAGGAGATAATATTTCAAAATTTCCTGAATACATCCTTAATTTTTTCTTTAATCACGAGATTCGATTCTTTATCAATAAAATTTTTTAGTTCTTTATAAATTAGGGGATTTTTGTTGAGTTCAAGACAATCTAAAAAGGTAATAACTGCCCAGCGAATAGAATCATCAGGATCATTCAACAGAGGTAAAATAAACCTTAAGTATTGTTTATCCTTGGTTTGTTGAATTTTAAATATTGTGCTTGCTCTGGTAATAAAATCTGGATGATATAACTTAGGTACTAAATGATCCTCAATTGTTCTATTTTTAATGAAACCTAGCATAAAATTAAACACATCAATTTTAAAATTATGAATTTCGTCAGTTTCTTTAACAAAAGAATCTAATACTTCCTCTGCTCTTTTCCCAATTTTCAATAAACTCTCAAAAGCTATGAAAAAGCTTTCTGTTATAATAGGGGTATCTAATTTTAACTTATCAATTAGGGATCTAATAGTTTTGTCGTCTATTTTCGAAATTTCTATAACATCCCAATTTAAACTATCTTCTTCTTCCCAGATTTTATTTTCCCTTAAATAACTCATGCAATCATCCTTTGAAATTTATTCTTAGTAATTAAAATAAAATAGGTTTTCTGTTTTAATTGATTTATTATTAAAATAGAAATAAATGATAGATACTAGTTAATTACATCAAAATTTAATAATATGATGATAAATAAATAACTGGTTAATAATACCAATATTATTGAAACATTATACAGCTGGAAATGCAATAATATGTTTACAATTTGCTAGGAAACTAAAAAGTTTAAATAACTCATCAACCCAACAGTCAAATGTGAAATTCAAGGTATATAACTATCCTTTGAGTAAGTTATTTACATTGTTATATAAAATATCTTGTTTAACTTTTTTTGATATTCTCGGCAAAGTGATGATTTTATCTATTTCAATAGGTAATGTAGAAGCTGTTGGTGAATCTGAGCCAAATAGAATTTTTTCGTGCCCTATCGTTTTGATAAGGTTATAAATCCCAAAAGATACTGAACAAGAAGTTTCAAAATAAATATTTTTATAGTTTAACATCATTCCAACCTCAATCGCATACGACATGGTGTTTGCGGCATGCCCGACTATGATTCTTAAATTGGGGAATTTTTTAGCCAATTTTGCTATATCACTAGTCGAAATGCCACTAAAAAAAGCGGTTTTGGGGAGAGAATGGATATATAATATTAAATTACGGTCATATTCTTGCATAAAAGACACGAGTTTATTAACATCCTTTGGAATATTTATTCGATGGAAACCAGAGTGAATCTTAACTCCACAAAACCCTTCTTTAAAATGTTCTTCTAATATTTTGTAATCACTTTCTTCTTCTTCTGCATCCATATTTGGATTAAACCAAAAGAACTTATAAAACCTCTCTGGAGCCTTGTCAACAATTTTTTTTACGTCAGTATGATCTAGTTGACCATGATTCATGAAATCTCTAAAATTTTCCTTGAATTGAGTAATTTTATTCCCTTTATTTATCTCTGAAACGACTTCTTTTTGTTTTTTATAATATTTAGTCCGGTTTATTGTTGTTATAATGGCTTTCTCAACGTTGAATCTGTCCATGTAACTTAAAATGCTTTCATTTTGGTTGAGAAATATACCATAAGTATGAAGATGTGCGTCAAATATCTTAAAATTATTCCCAATTATAATTTTCTCACCTACAGAATTGGAAATAATGGTTATTACTTGAATTTTTAGGTAGTAAAATGAGAACAAAAATAATATTTTTTAACTGAAAACCTGTTTCATAAGACCTTAATTTTCTCAAGAATCATTTCCCGATTCTTTTCCCAGAATTTATCCACTCTTCTTTTTACTGCTTTTTTCACCACCTTTTTAACAAGAGTTCTTTTAATTATCGCTCCTAAAACATTCATAATTTTCTCTACCATGAGGCTTTTAATTAATCCTTCAATTGATTCACCTTTAGAAGCTTTTTCAATCCATTTTCCAAATACTTTTTCAATATTCTTATTTATCTTTTCTGATAACTCAGAGGAGATTTCATCTTCCATTTGGTTCTCTCACACGAAATTTTAAATAATTGAAGAAAGGCTATCAATTTAAATTTATACAAAAAGAGAAAATGTATTTTTAATTCTCTAATGGTATTGCTTTATTCCGATATTTAATAAATGTATCATTTTGATATTCCTCAAAGGCAATTTTTAATTCCTCCTCAGTATTCATTACAATAGGACCCCGCCAAGCAACAGATTCTTTCAATGGTTTACCAGATATTAGAAGGAAACGAACACTTTTTTCATCTGTGCTTATCTTTAATGTATCTCCTTCTCTAAAAATTACAAGCGTTTCTTTACCAATTAGTTCCCTTTTTGTATCTTCAAAAAATGCCTCACCATCAATAGTGTAAGTAAAAACATTATAATCATTTCTAATAGGATGTGTGAATTCTGAATGTGGATCAATTGTGACATCAAAATATTCTGGATCTGTAATTATGTCTTGCACTGGCCCTTTTATTCCATTTAATTCACCACAGATTATCTTGATTTTTACTTTATTATCATTTAGAGTGATTTCTGGAATTTGGGTACTTTTCAGATCACGATATCTTGGGTCCATCATCTTATGCGAAGTCGGGAGATTTGCCCAGAGTTGAAATCCCCAGAGAAGTGTATCTTTCTTATCACTCTTAGGCATTTCTTGATGGATAATTCCTGATCCCGCTGTCATCCATTGAACATCTCCTGCTTCAATTACACCTCCATTCCCTAAACTATCCCCGTGCTCAATTTTACCATGGAGCATATAGGTTATTGTCTCAATACCCCGATGTGGATGCCATGGAAAACCTTTAATATAATCATTTGGGTTATCGGAGTGGAAATCATCAAGGAGTAAAAAAGGATCTAAGGTAGGATCAGCGTATCCAAATGCGCGCTTTAATCTAACCCCAGCACCTTCGATTGTTGATCTACTTTTGAGAGAAACTCTAATTTTTCTAATTTTATTCATATGAAAAAAAACTTTAATCATCCAATTATTTCTTTGCCTTATAAAAATTAAATCGAGTTAGAATCAAGTAAATAATTTAAAACGATTCAATTAATTTCAATTAGTTTTAATAATTCGATATTATCGTGATCTTTCTTTAGGGCATTCTCTAGGTAATCTTTTTTCTACGGGTAAAATAGAATTAAATTCTTTATGCGGTTCGGTTTGATACCAATATGCAGTTGATGAAAAATCATCTGAACGTTGGTTTGCATGTCCATGCTCTATTTTAACTTTTATATTTTTATGGAAATAAAAGGGGTCTTCTATATGATATCGATAATATGAGATTTTTCCGCTCCAATTTTTCCCGCCCGGTAGTGTTATGCCAAAATATGGCGAACAATAGTATTGAGATGGACTCCATGCTGTACAAAAATAGTCTTCAGTTCCAGTACCATAAAGGATTATTTCTCCATCATCAATTTCAATATAATCATCCCCTTCACCAGGCCAATTAAATCTTTCAGTTTCAAACAAGTTATGAATATCTAAATGACAACCTACAAAATGCCCTTCTCCTTCAGCTTCTAATATTATGTAATCACCCTTATGAGCTTCATTTTTCTTACTAAACTTTTCTGCTTTCCTATTTTTTTCGTTCAACTTTACATAATCTTGACCATCACAAGGATTTTCTCTATTCCAACAAGTATGAAATCTCCCATATGAAGAATCTAAGACTTGTAATTCTTCATAATCAATGTAAAAATAGCAGATTAATCCCGTCTCACTCTCGTTATCAACTTCAATTCTCGCTCGATTTGAAAAAGGCATTGGAAAAAAACAATTAAATCCTTTGCCCTCTTCTGGACCCATAGATAAAGGTAAACTCCAAAAATTCACTGTTTTTCCGTGACCAACGCCAAAAAAATCACCAATTGGACATTCAACTGAAGGGTTTTCTTCCTCATCCCACCACATTCTGATGATAGATTTTCTCAGATAATATATATCTGATGAAGCTAAAGTCATCCAAATATGTTTAATTATTCCAGCACTATTAATATTGCATAATTCCGTTTTACTATTGCCTTCAATTGAAACAAAATCTAGGTTAGCTCCACTCTTATCATAACTTGATATTCTTCTTCTCTTAATTTCCTTTTTTATAATGCTTAAATTTGCTAAAGAATTATATCCAAAAGCCATCAAATTCACCTACTTTTTCTATTTAAAGAAATTTAGTATTAGTTTAAAATTAAATTTTGACTCCTAACCTTATACACTTTGTACGGATTTTATGTTTAGATGCTTTAAAAATAATTTTATAAAGTAATAGAATAATATTAAAAAAAAGTTGTTTAATACAAAAATTAAACTTTAACATCATTTAAGTAGCGATTTTAAATTTTTAGGGATAGTTTAAACCAAAGCAGTATTTAGATTTCTATTTTGAAAGGATAATATTTATATTAATATGGTGGATCTTAGAAAATATAATCATTTTTACGTGATTTAAAATGATAAATCTAATTAAAAACAAATCCAACAAAGGTATAAAGAAGAATTTAACAGCATTCTTTATTATTGCTTCTTTAGGTTTTCTATTAGTGAGTAGTTTAAACTTAAACATTCTCGCAAAAATAAATAATTTTAAGAATTTATCTTTAAGCGCTCCAGGTGCAACAGTTGATTCGAGTGATGGTAATTTTAGAATTGATACATGGGACACTAATGATGTTACAATGGCAGAAGTTGAAGATTTGGCAGAAGTTCTCAAGAATGCATATGACATAATAGTAGGGACTTGGAGTTTTCCTGACCCCATGGCAGCAGCAGATGAACCTCCAGTAGAAGTCACAATTTCGGGATGGCCAGGTTATAATGGATGGGCATCCGGACCTAGTCGTGAGAGTAACTTTAAAATAGGTTTTAATGCGTCCTATATAAATCAAGGATTTGCGGCTGATCATGAACCCTTAAAAGTGGCAGGTCATGAATTTGCTCATTTGGCCCAGTACGCTCATCCAGGATCACCTCCAGGTAAATGGGTTAGAGAAGGGACTGCTCGAATGATTCAAGATAAACTCTCAGATTGGCTTGACCATGCTGATGGAACTGAGGCAGGTAGTAGTTTTGTAAGACAAACACAGAGTTATTTATCAGGAAGTCATACTTCCGATCTAACCTCAATGAAATATGACGCTTGTTTATTCTGGCAATATTATTTAGAACAATTTGGCACTGATCACACTGACCCTGATTACGGCATTGATGCACTTACAACCTACTGGGATACGGGAGTAAATCCAACCGGAGAACATGGTATTACAATGATGAATAATGCTCTGGATGTTTTAAGCCCTGGAACTACATTCGAAGATGTGTTTAAAGATTTTTCTGTAGCCATTTACGCTAAAGATATGGATGCATCAACTATCCCGTCAAAGTGGACTTTTATTGATGATGATGAAACAGATGGCTCAGGTAATTATGGCACAGTATCTAAAGAAATTGATCCGGTTCCAACTTTAACTGCTATGGGTACTATTGCTGATAATAGCGAATCTATTGAGAATTGGGCTAACAAATACTATGAAGTAGAAATCGGTCCTTCCGTAGAAGTAATAACGATTCAATTTAATCAAACGACAAATAACCAGCTTTTCTATGCCTTATTGGCAATGGATGGAGATGACGTTGAATATTACTATACAGTTGAATCTAAAGATTTCAGAAGAGCTATTGTCAATATTAATTATGATAAAATTGTAGTGGTGGTAGTTGGCCTTGAAAATACTGCTAATTACAAATATGCGTTTGAAGCAGGTAGTCCTTATATTAATATTGAATCCCCTCAACCCGCTCCAGCAGCTGCTCAAGCGAGAGTTGGTCTACATGATGAACCAGAAAAATTCATAGCAATTGTAGACGTTTTTTATCAAAAATCAATGCCCATACATGGATATTTTACTGAAAACTTTAAAGCTCAAGTCGGTGGAATCAATGCAACTGTTCTTGTTGCAACCGATGTGTATGGTAAATATTTTTTACAAATACAGGCTCCAGATCAACCAGCAGATGGATTATATAACTTAAAAGTCGACTTAGTTGATTCAGATAATAATATTATTACTTCAGATACAGAAGAACCATGTGTTAATTATGGAGATACATACTATGATGTCATGTTAAGTATTGATAGATCTGGAAGTATGGGAGATAATAATAAAATTGTAGCAGCAAAATCAGCAGGTAAACTATTTGCTGATAGTTTTTTAAGTGATGATCAATTAGGTATTGTCGAATTTAACGCCTCTGCGAAAGTGATACATGATCTCATGCTATTAACTATTGGAAATCGAAACACTGCAATTGACAAAATTGAAGGAATTACAGATGGAGGTGGGACTTCCATAGCTGATGGTTTGCTCAAATCTCTAAACGAACTATTGCTGAGAGGTATTGCAGATTACCCCGATCATATTATCTTATTAAGTGATGGAGCTGAAACTGTCGGACCTTACATTCCAAGTGTTTTACCATATTTATTAGGAAATGGCACGATAGTTCATGTAATCACTATTGGAGCTGATGCTGCTTATGAGATTATGCAAGAATTAGCAGCCGATACAGGTGGTACATACCTCCACGCTTTTGATCCTTCATCGGGAGATATCCCGAATGATCTTGCAGAAATATATCGGACAATCATATAAAATATTCGACATTTGGAAAGGTTTTATCATTCTCGAGGTACTATCAATCCTGGGAATAATAAAGTATTTTACATGGATATTACAGACGATATGGATCTTGTTGAATTTATTGTCCATTACAATGCTACAATGCAACCAACTTCAGTTGGATTAAAAGATCCTGAAAAAATTCCTGTTAGTTTTAAGTATATGATCGATAAATTTGGGATGGGATATGCAGTAGGGAGAGTAAAAAATCCAAAAATTGGAAAATGGGAGATTGAAATAGCTGTTAGTGGAGGAAGTAGTGAGTTAAAATACTTTGTGGAGGGTGCTGCTTATTCCAGCGTTTCAATGACTTTACTTGCCCCACCAAACGGAATAATTTCACCAGGATGGGGAAAAAGAAAGCCAATTGGAACACCAATACCTGTTTTAGTTAGTCTGACAGATACGAAAACGATTAAAGATGCAAAAGTTTACATGAATGTAATTCCACCTGGGTATAAAAGTCATGGTGTTGATTTTCGTCTTCCCTTATATGATGATGGAAATCATGGAGATTCATTGCCGGGTGATGGTATTTATGGAAACCTTTATACTGCCACTTCTGAGCAAGGATCTTATCAATTTCTAATTAATGCTACTGGAACAAATAATGAGGGAAGAACTTTCACAAGAATCAAGACTGGAGCTTTTTATATGTTTAAATGTGAATATGTCAGAACACAAGAAACTTTATGTATTCCAGATTCTGATAACGATGGGCTTCCTGATAATTGGGAAAAATATTATGGTTTAAAACACACTGATGGTACTGGAGATCATGGACCAGATGGTGATCCTGATTTAGACCGGCTCAAAAATAAGGATGAATTTTTCCGTGGAACTGATCCCTATAATTCAGACACGGATTATGGTGGCCAAGGAGACTATTCTGAGGTTTTATATGGGTTTAATCCTCTAGATCCTGCTGATGATGTAGTAGAGAAATTTCCCCCAGTTAGAATATATCCTGGCAATAAATTTGTCTATATGTTGTTACCTAATGCTTCCAATGTAGCTTATAATAACCTTTACATATATCGATCAGTAGAACCAAATCAAGGTTTTTCAATTATCTATGGATCTCCTTACATTGAAAGTTATAATGACACATCAGTAAATAATTATGTGACATATTATTATCGCTTTATTGCTGATAATGTAGCATTTAATGAAACAGGTTTAACTAAACCCTATAAAGCAATTCCGAAATTAAATATCTTAGCTGCTGAGGCTAACATAATAATAAATAATGGGAGCAAAAGCACAACTACAAACCTAGTTACAGTAAACGTTTTGATTTCGTTAAAACATGAAACTACAAAATTAGCAAATCCTCCTACTCACATGCGTATTGGTGAAAATGTTTCTGAGTTATTAGCTGCTCCATGGATACCTTTTAATCCAGAATTTCCAAAATTGCTTTCTACTGGAGAAGGAGTGAAATTTGTATTTGTTCAGCTTAGAGATGATCAAACGATACCGGAAATATCACCAGTCTTCAGTGCTGGCATTTATTATACGGGAGACATTTCTGTATCTATTGGTTTAGAAACAACTTTTACATTATTTATGATTACGGTTGACTTTGCAGTAATATCTGTTATCTTTTATAAAAAGAAAAGAAAACATCTCAAAATCAAGAAATTTTAAATTTTTACCTTATTTTTTTCTTTAGTTTATTTAATACTGGATTCTTTTGTATAATTCTCATTAAAGGTGAAAAACCCAAATCTCGTTATTTAGTTCACTCTATATGAATCTGTATATAGACTTTTCTATTTCTTGGTCCATCAAATTCCTTAAACATAATTCCTTGCCAGGTTCCTAACATGAGTCTATTTTCATGAAATAATAAGATAAATTAATAAGAAATATGCAGAAATAAATAGAAAATTTAAAAAAAAAGTTTTATGAAAAAATTAATATCTTAATTATTACTTTTGATTTTTTAGATAAACGTTCATATCAACCATTGTGCTAGTTCTGATAATGGCAGCTTTGAGAAATTGGAATCCAATATCATACGTAGAGCCATCTCCTCCAATATGTACGACATACGGTATTTTTCCATCATATAGTCCTTTTGATTTAAGTATTTTGTAAGTTGTAGAAATAGCATCAGCTACTGTAGCACCTGATTCGAACAAATGATGTACCCAAGGTACTCTCCATGATATTACATTATCCTTTGAAGTAGATACTTCTGCGCAGCTAGTATTATTAACGTAAATAACGTTATTTCCAGCAACTTGAGTTACTGCTGTCGCCATTTGGTTTAAAAAAATACCCGCACCGCACCCCGTACATAACCCATGCCCTGGGAGTAAATGTGTTTGGGGTTCTAATTTTTTTCTGTTAACTCTATAGATATCAACCGGATTTTTTGACCCAAAGGCTTCAATTAAACTTTTTATTTTCAAATTTCTCTGTTCGGTATAATAAATGATTTTGTCTATTTGCTCTTCCATGAATTTTGGCTTGAAAAGATGTTTAAATCTTCCCATTGATT
>SDBU01000743.1_pt1 | contig 46535 bp, 37 predicted proteins | sample 2277071 | NCBI WGS metagenome assembly SDBU01 (sample SAMN10397929, study PRJNA504765) | marine sediment metagenome | isolation source: marine sediment core GS08_GC12, 126 cmbsf | place: Arctic Ocean: Gakkel Ridge, Loki's castle | collected 2008
CCACATCTTCGGCCACCTGGGCAACGTCCGAATAGCAGTTTGAGGCATTGTTGAGACTCCCAGCCAGGTCAGCAGGCAGATTGAGGCGGCGGTGAATCTTGATGGCTTCCTCGATAGCTTTCACCGCCTGCTGCAGGAGCCTGCGGCGCTCCTCCACATCTTCGGCTGCCCGGGCAAGAGCCGAATAGCGGTTTGAGGCATTGTTGAGACTCGAAGCAAGATTGGCAGGCAGATTGAGGCGGCGGTTGAGCTCTCTGGCTTCCTCGACAGCTTTCACGGCCTGCTGCAGAAGCCTGCGGCGCTCCTCGACATCTTCAGCCGCCTGGGCGAGGTCCGAATAGCAGTTTGAGGCGTTGTTGAGGAACGCCGCTCGGTCGCGCTGCTCATCAGGGCCAGTGCAGCGGTCGGCTCCGGCCTCCCACAGTCTGGCAGCCGCCGACAGACCGTCCGAGCGCTCTCTCCTGTCCCCAGCTATTTGGGCTTGATTGTGTTCCATGACGCCGCCCTGGTTGAGCAGCGTCAGCGCAAGCTGACGGTTCTCCGAGAAGTCCAGCGCCCACTTTATGAACGCTTGATGATCTGCCGGGGGGATGTCTACCGCTTCGAGTTGAATGTCGTAGCACGAATATCTGCCTTCGCCGAAAGAAAGCCAGAGAAGATTTTCCAGGCGTTCCCTTGCTTGGCGCATCTGTCGACTTGATAGCTCGAACACGCCCTCGCTGAGTAAGGGGACCATGATGGTATCTGCGGGCAGCTCCATGTCCTTTACCATTCGTATCGCACGAAGGAAGTCCTTGCATGTTTGGCTCAGGTTACCGAAGTACCCTCGCCAGATGCGCAGGACCGATTCCCGGGCATCCTCGGGCAGGGAAAGTACATCTGCCAGCCGCGCTGTCCGGTCCGGTTTGGCGCGCACGGGGGCAAGAAGCGATATGAAATAGAAAGGCGTAGCATAGGCCTTGCTGCCCCGCTCCACGAACCAGTCGAACAGTCCCGCTTCCACCTTGATGTTCCAGCTCCGCTCACAGAGCTTCACCACCTGTGCTGATTCTTCTGGCGTCAGAGCGGGAACTTCCACCTCCTTCTTGATGCGCAGGCTCTCCTGGAAGCCGGCAATCTCGCGCTGGACTCGCTCAATGTCCGTTGACCGACAGGCGCAGAGCAGTGTCATGCCCGCAAAGCTTTCTTGGAGCAATTGCACTACGTCGCGAAATGCCTTCGCGTTCCACTGTATGTTGTCATAGACGAGTGTAAAGCGGTCGGGCAAATCCTCATTCATCAACCACCGAGCATCGTCCGCGTGCGAGCCAAAGCCATTTTTGACTACAACCACGGCTTCCGGCTTGTCCCGCATCAACACTTGATGCATAAGAGTGGTCTTACCCGCGCCCGGGAGACCGGTGATTAGCACATTCTGGGATGGCTCGGCAGCGCGAAGAAGCTCCGGGCGTTCCACAAGGTTGTCAAGGTAGACCCGTTCGGGGTGGAGGTCCAACGTCCGCATCAGGCGGTGCGAAGCATCCTCGGACTCCAGGTCACGGACTACCGTAAACCGAGCGGGGATGAGCCGGATGAACCGCGCACGGATGTCCTGCAGGAGCCTTAGCTGCTTCTCATTCGCAGCGAGGAGAGGCTCCAGGTTACTGTAGACTTCGTGGACACGGTTAGCCAGGAGCTTAAATGCATCTCGGTCCAGCTCTGCCATGCTCTCCAAACGGCGGACGGATTCGCTAGCCAGCCCCAGTTGTTTCAGGACATCCTTAACGTCCAGGCGAACCCAGACGCCTTGCAGGAAGCTCCTGTCCAGCTTCTGCTCCAGTGCAGGAAGGTACGTTTTGAGAGCCTGTTCCACGGTCTCTTGGGTGAGTTGGCCCACCTTGGCTTTTCCACGCAGGGACGAGAAGAACTTAAGAAGCGCACCTGCTGCTAGTGATCCGGCTGTTGCCGGCCCAATAGTTTGACCTAGCTCGTGGAGGAAAGCGACGAGAAAAACCAGCCAGATCCCCATCGGTGGACTCCCCTCACTTGATAACTTCCGGCATGGCCGCTCTTGTGGACTGAACTCACCTCAATACTATCTTCACGACCATGGAACTGCAAGCAATTGTTAAGAAGGGCTGGACCTACCTGGTGCAGTGGATGGAGGGGGGTAGAGTCAGGACTGAATCTGTGGGGACCAGCAAGAAACTGGCAGAGCGGCTTAAGAAGCTCAAAGAGTATGAGCTTAACAGCGGGATTGCTTCCAGCATCAAGGCTATACGCTTTCCTGACTTCCGCGCCGAGGAATTGAAGGTATTGGAAGGCAGGGCAGCTCCCAAGACACTGGTTGAGGTAGCTAGAATTCTGCGTGACTTCGCAGAGGTAGCGCGGCCTCACTGGGTGAAGGACATCACTACCAGCATGGTGGAAGGCTACATGGCAGCTATCAGTCGCAAGGTGAGACCGGCAACTCTGAACCATCACCTGCGGGTGCTCAAGGCCAGCTTCAACAGAGCCGTCAAGCGCAACTACATCAGGGAGAATCCTGCTGATATTGCCAAGGTTAAAGAGCCTGAGAAGTCTATCCGGGTGCTTTCTGCCGAAGAGGTCGAGAAGCTCTTGGATGCCTGTCCCAATCAGCAATGGCGCACCGCCCGTAGGAGAGTACTTGAGCAAACGATTCGCCAGAATCGTAAAGGCGTCAGGCATCAAGCACGCTACGCTTCACGACCTCAGGCGCACTTTTGTCACGCAGTTGACGATGGCCGGTGAGAACGAAGCGATCGTGCAGGCATTGGCCGGTCATCAGTCCATGGACACGACGCTCAAGTACTATACCAAGGTGTTTCCGGAGAAACTCACGAAGGCGTGGGGGAAGCTTCCCTATGCTGAAGTGGGAGCCAAAATCGTATCAAGCCCCTTCAAAGCCCTCATTTCCAGGGTCACTCCAAAGCCCTAAGTCGTTGTCGAAAACAGAGTTAGAATGGCGCGCCCGGCAGGAGTCGAACCTGCAACCATCGGATTCGAAGTCTGATGAAGAGGAAAAACCGGGCATTTGAGCAAGTCCTTCTAGAGTCACGAATTGCGGCGGAACTCTTTGTCAGGCAAGAGATAACGCCACTTGGGCATGCGGTCGCAGACGGTGGCCCGCGGTAGCTCACGGTAGCCCGCGGGCCTCCGCGTCGTATCAAAATCGTATCAAGTCGGCTTTCGTAGAAGGTCTGGGCCACCGTCCGGCACGACTCCCAGCAGGACTCAAGCCACCTGAGTCTCTCACAGTCAGGAGCGCCTACATCAACGCTCCCTGGCGGTGGCAAGCGAGAGACCGCCGAGAGCATCAGCGAAGGCGTCCAGGAGGGCCTAGGACGCACAGCAGCGGGCGGAAGGGAGGCAGAAGGGTTCATTGCGACCGACAGAATCAGCCGGCCTGTAATACAGCCAGACCCCGGTCCGCCACGGCGGAACGGGAAGCCTAGGATTTCGCAGACAGAGGGGGGGGCGCCCACTGGCCGCGGCTCTCCCCCACCAAGGACCCACCCCCCCGATGCAAACACTGTTCAAAGCCCACTTGGAGTCTGGATATTCGCTAGGTGAGAGGAGCCGAAAGCCGACAGGCGTCGCCACTGGCGTGATGAGCAACCTCGATGCCCGCAGGAACCAACCACCGAGCGTATTGGCAGCTAAATCAAAACGACGGGAAACGGGAAAACGGGAAACGATGGATGGACATATAGCACGGAAGAGGGTATAATAGTACTAGTTCCCTGTTCATGTAGGAGGTAAGCAGAATGCCAAGTAACGACACGTATTTCAAGCCCGGACAATCAGGAAATCCAGGCGGGAAGCCTAAAGGCTCGAAGAACCTTATGACCAAACTGCGAGCCCAGGTAGTTGCGGCCATGGAAGAGGCAGGTGGCGAAGGTGGTGCGCAGGCGTATCTCTTGCAAGCTGCCAGGGAAGACCGCAAGACGTTTCTAGGATTCGTGGCGAAGTTACTGCCTTCGAAGATAGATGTAGGGGCTGAGGATAATGACCTGGGCATCAACATCATTGTGCGGAAGTATTATGGTGAGGCTCCTGCGGGCACGAGTTCAGGGCCGATGTCCCCCGATCCCCTCTAGCTATTCTCTAACTGTTTCGCAGTTACGGTCAACCCTGCATTTTCCCTGTTTCTGAGGACCGTTCACCCGTCGTCCGGCCGACAGGCGTCGCCACTGGCGTGCGGGGAGAGCCGATGACGGCCAGCGGTTGAATCGCCGGGCCCGGGCAAGTTCCCTCTCCACCCTTCAGGAGGCAGGACTGAGCTTCACCAGAGTTTACGCACCAGAAAGGCGGAGATCGCAGAAATCGAGAAGGCCAGGACCATAGTGGGGAAGAAACCAGGCTCGTCACGGTCTAGCTCCAGTGTCCAGCCTGCGTGGGGAACCGTTGCATAACGCCGAGCCGCGGCCAGAGCCTCCCTTGCGGGTTGCTTGGCCTTCGTTATCTTGTTTACGATAATGGGCATTTGCGTAAACATCAAGCCGTTTACGGCCCGCCCCAGATCAGCTTACCCTTCGCGTCAAACAGGTCTAGCCCCGGCCCGTCCTCCGTCACGGCCAGCGAGGCGCCGCCATAGCCCTGCTCGTCATTCAGCACCACCCTCGGCCCGTCCTTGTCCGTCCCCAGCCAGGCGCGGACCTTGCCCTTCTTGTCAAAGCCGCCATAGCCCTGCTCATCTACCAGAATGAAGGCATTGGCCCGCACCGTCTTCCCGGCGAATGCAATCCAAGCCCCTGCCGCCAGGAGTATGGCAAGAAACAGCCATTGACTGCGGCGCTTCAGGAGGGTCAGTTTGTTCTCCAGTCGTTCAAGACGTTCTTCAATAGTCATGGTTGGTCTCCTAAATCACTTTAGCACTGCACCTTGGGCAGTAGTCATCCTTCCTCCCACCCTCCACCTCCGCCTGCTGATGTATGGACACACCCGTTTTCACATGGAAGAGAAAAACCGGCAATTTGGGCTCTTGGTGCAAGGTCAGTGACCTGAACACACCCTTCAATCATAAGCCACACTAGGTTTGCCCGCCTGAAAACGTCCTTGACAGCCGAAGAGTTATTGATAATATTACCTACAGATGTGAACAAGTGTAGGTAATTCTATCATGAGCAAGAGAACAAAACAGGCTAATCGCTTCGAGCTGGCAACCGAGATTTTCCGGAAGCACGGCGGCGTGCTTCGTGCTTCTGAGGCCATGCGAGCCGGGATTCATCCGGACACCCTCTACTCTATGCGTGATGCAGGGACACTGGAGAGGCTCAGTCGTGGGCTTTACCGCCTTGCAGAAAGCCCGGCTCTCAGCAACCCCGATTTCGTCCTCGTGGCACAAAGAATTCCCAATGGCGTGATATGCCTGATCTCAGCGCTTTCTTTCCATGATATGACGACGCAGGTCCCCCATGAGGTCTACGTTGCGCTCCAGCGCGGCGCGGAGGAACCCAGGCTTGACTATCCTCCCCTCAGAAGCTTCCGTTTCACCGGCAAGGCCTTCACTGAGGGTATCGAAACCCATAGCCTCGATGGCGTGCGCCTGAGGGTTTATAGCACCGAGAAGACGCTCGCGGACTGCTTCAAGTATCGCAACAAGATAGGGCTCGATGTTGCACTTGAAGCGCTTAAGCTCTACGCTGAGCGGAAAGATGTCAAAGTTGACGAGGTCATGCGGTATGCGCGCATCTGCCGTGTGGAGAGGGTAATGCGCCCTTACCTAGAGGCCACGCTTTGACTAAACGTCCTCTCAAGAACGTTGCTGCATCTGTCCACCGGCGCCTTCTCAATAAGGCCAGGGAAACGGGTCGTCCTTTCAACGAACTGCTCCAGTACTATGCAATGGAGCGATTTCTTTATCGGTTATCTCGCTCTCCCCATGCTGACAAATTCGTGCTGAAGGGGGCTCTGATGCTCGTGGTATGGGAGGCTCCGGTCATGCGCCCCACCAGGGACATAGACCTTCTGGGCCAACTTGACAACTCTGTAAACTTGGTGGTGAAGGTAGCGCGGGACGTCTGCCTGCAGGAGGTGGAAGATGACGGGATGGAGTTCGACCCAAACACCGTCCGGGGCGAAGAGATTACGAAGGAGGCCGATTACCCAGGCATTCGCGTGCGTTTTGAAGGGCATCTCGGGAATGCCGTCGTTCACATGCAGGTTGATGTGGGTTTCGGGGATGTTGTGCTCCCATCTATTAGCGTGACCGAATATCCCACTATTCTGGGTGGGCCTACTCCCAAGTTGAGGGCATACACCCGCGAGAGCACCGTGGCCGAGAAGCTCCACGCAATGGTAAAACTGGGAGAGATAAACAGCCGTATGCGAGACTTCTACGACGTGTGGTTGCTGTCGCGAGAGTTCGACTTCGACGGTGCTGTGCTGGCAGAGGCGGTCCGCAGGACTTTTGCCAGGCGCAAGACCGATGTCCAAGCGAAGCCAACGGCCTTTGCAGATGGCTTTGCAAATGACCCGGATAAGCAACTTCAATGGAGGGCCTTCCTGAGAAGGTCGAAGCTCTTGGATGCGCCCGAGGGGTTCGCCGATATTGTGGAGGCCATTCGCTCCTTCCTGGGACCTGTGGTCCGACCACTTCCTGAAGGGAAGCTTTTTGCCAACTCCTGGGTAGCTCCCGGTCCGTGGCGTTAACCGAGCGCCCCGGTCTTCACTTCCCCGCTGCGCGGGGAATCGTGAAACCCTGACCAGATTCGAGGTGCTTCGCTGCGCAAGGTTCGCTGGCAAACCAAGAGAGGTGCAGGAGAAAAAGAACCCCCACGGTCGTCCCCCACCCCCCGTCTGCGCGTTGATGACGAATCTGTTTTCACACGCAGGAGAAAAATCGGCGTTCCGAAGCAGAAGATAGCCCATCCAACAGGACGCGCACACAAGAACACCTGGCCTGCCCTCCTGGACTTGGTCAGCCATTGACCTATCTGGGCGCCCTCTAAAGAGGTCTCATTACATCCGCCATCCTCCATCAAAGTCGGACCGGCAGAATCCTTCACGCAGTGGGCTTTGGCAATGGCCAGGACTCGAAGCTATTGGCGAGTCGAGTACAACTGCGAGGACACAGCCAGAGAAGCTGTCCCCAGCGTCACTTTGCTGGTAAGCGGGTATTGGGCGAGTGAAAGAAAAAATCCTCTTCCCGCAATTGACAGTCGGAGTTGATTACCACATAGCTGTCTGCGGCTGCTCACAGGGCCTCGATGTGGATTTACTGTATTACAAGTACTAGAAGTCATAGTAAGAATTTCCTTGAATCTGCGTCAGAGATAGTAAAGAATCAGCTTCCCTCATGTTTTGGTGCGTATTCTGCGGGGTGTGACAGACGGGACAGGGCGGGATCATCGAAAAGGTATGCAGATGGCTTACAGTTTGCGAGATTCTACCGAGCTGGGTTAGTACATTCGTACACGCTCGTGCCCTGGTTTGGTCCGGGAGGTAGATGAGGTGAAAGACGAAGAGAAGACCAGAGCGCAGCTCATCAGTGAAATGCGAGAGCTGCGCCGCCACGTTGGGGAACTCGAAGCAGCAGAAGCCCCGTGCAAGCAGGCGGAGGAAAAGTTGATGCAGGTCGCCAGGGACTGGCAGACAACCTTTGACTCTATTGCTGACCCTGTTTCCATTCAGGATGAGGACTATAGGCTTGTTAGAGTCAACAAGGCTTTTGCTCATCTCTTTGGGACAGAACCTGAAAAACTTATTGGCAGAACTTGCTATGAGGTGGTCCATGGCACAAAAGAGCCCTGGAGCAAGTGTCCTCATAAACAAGCAATGGTGAGCAAGAAACCACTAACGTATGAGTTTTTCGAGCCCAGGTTGGGTGTTAACCTCCAGGTGTCTGCGTCACCCGTATTCGACCAGAAACGCAAGATTAGAGGCACGATCCACATTATTAAGAACATCACCGAGCGCAAGCGGGCAGAGGAGGAACTGAAGAGATTCCAACTCATGGTGGAATCTGCACACGATGCCATCTTCTACAAGGACTTAGACAGTCGGTATGTGATTGCAAACGACAAGACCCTGGAGGCTTTCGGTCTGCCTCGTGAAAAGGTGATCGGAAAGAACGACCTTGAAATAATGCCCAACAAAGAAGAAGCCAGGCAAAACATAGAAAATGACTGCACCGTATTCAAGACAGGCAAACCGAAGGAAATTACCAAGCACATGACAGGGGCAGAGGGGAAAGAGTACTGGTTCGAGGCAGTCAAAGTCCCGCAATTTGATGAGGATGGGAATGTGATAGGTCTGGTGGGCATTGCCAGAGATATCACGGCGCGGAAGCAAGCGGAGGAGGAGCTGTGCCGACGCGAGCAAAAGTACAGAACCCTACTTGAAAATCTCCCCCAGAAAATATTCTTCAAGAACCGGAATTCGGTCTATGTGTCCTGCAACGAGAATTACGCTCAGATATTCGACTTGAAAGCCGACGAAGTTAGCGGAAAGACGGACTATGATCTTTCCCCTAAGCAATTGGCCGAAGCATACATAGCAGAAGACCGACGAGTCATGGAATCCGGCAAAGCAGAAGATATGGAGGAGGAGTATGTCCGTGACGGACAACGGGTATTTGTGCATAAGGTCAAGACGCCTGTGAAAGATGAAAACGGCAATGTTGTTGGCGTATTAGGCGTCTTCTGGGACATCACGGCGCGGAAGCAGGCTGAACAGGCGCTGCGCGAAAGCGAGCAGAAATACCGGCTTCATTTTGAAAATGTGAATGACGTGCTCTTTTCCCTGGACAGGGACCTGAGGGTAATGAGCGTATCGCCCTCGGTGGAAAGATTACTGGGATACAAGCCGGATGAGCTGGAGGGCAGGCAGGTTCCGGAGCTTAAGATCCTGGGCGAAGAGTCCCTGAAGCGCGCGCTTTCGAATGCCAGACGGGTGCTGGAAGGCGAGCGGCTGGGCCCGACAGAATACCAGTTCATCTCCAAGGATGGCAGCGTGGGGTTTGGCGAGGTAAGCAGCTCGCCTTTGCTGCGCGATGGAAAGGTAGCTGGTATTATCTGCGTGGGAAGGGACATCACCGAGCGCAAACGCCTCGAACGGGAAGTGCTGGAAATAGGGGAGAAAGAGCGGCGCCGCATCGGACAGGACCTGCACGATAGCATCAGTCAGCACCTGACGGGCATTGCCTACCTGGCCGGGGTCTTGGAGAAGAAGCTGGCCGCCAGGTCCCTGGCTGAAGCCCGGGATGCGGCAGAGATTGCAGGACTTGTCCGCCAGACGATAAGTGAGACGCGGTCACTGGCCCGGGGATTAAGCCCGGTGGCAGTGCACAGTGGGGGCATTGTTCTCGCGCTTGAGGAACTGGCATCGGGCGCCGAAGAACTCTTTGGCATCAGGTGTCCCTTCAAATGCAATGGGCCGGTAAACGTCAGTGATGAATCAGTAGCCACGCAGGTTTACTATATCGCCCAGGAAGCCATCACCAATGCGGTGAGGCATGGCAAGGCAAAGCGCGTGTGGGTCTCACTGGACGCGGCCGAGGGAAACATGACCTTGAAGGTAAGGAACGACGGCGTCGCCTTGCCTGAGAGGCCCGACGAGGTCAACGGCATGGGCCTGCGAATTATGGAATACCGGGCGAGAATGATTGGTGCCGCACTTGAGATTCGCCGGGATGGTGAGAAAGGCGCCGTTGTCATTTGTTCTTTCAGGGGCAAGGAAGACTGAAGGTAGAACTCAGCCATGGCATCGAGGCTACGTGAGAACAGGAAGACCAGGGCCAAACGAGTCTTCATAGTCGATGACCATCCCGTGGTTCGTCAGGGGCTGGCAGCGGCTATCGAGCAGGAACAGGAGCTTACGGTGTGCGGCGGGGCCGGGGACGTTGCTGAAGCCCTGGCGGGCATTCGTGCATTGAGACCGGATATTGCCATTATCGACATTTCCCTGTCGGAAGCTGCGGACGGTCTTGAACTCATACGTGATCTCAAGGCTCGCTATCCCGACTTGCCCATGCTGGTGCTGTCCATGCATGATGAGTCCTCCTACGCGGAACGCTCACTGAGGCTCGGCGCGAGGGGATACGTCATGAAGGAGGAGCCCAGTGAGACTGTCCTGGAGGGGATTCGAAAGGTCCTCGCTGGCGAGGTTTACGTGAGTGCCGAGGTAGCATCGAAAATCCTCATCCATATCGCCGATGGTGAGCCCAACTCCGGGAGTTCCATCGAGGAACGTCTCAGTGCGCGCGAATTGGATGTCTTTCAACTAATAGGTCGAGGCCTGAGCACCCGTCAGATAGCCGAAAGGCTGCATCTCAGTCCCAAGACCATCGGCAACTACCGCGAGCACCTGAAGGAAAAACTGGACCTCACGAGCGCCCGGGAACTACTCCAGCAGGCTATCGAGTGGGCAGCTCAGACCTGGTAGCTTGCCCCCCCGCCGACTTCTCACCCGAACAAGCCGCACCCACCTTTCGCCCCCGAGGCTCGACTCACGCTCAGAGAGCTAAAGACGGATCACAAAGGCCGGGCGTGTAGGGATACCGACCCATGCTGTTCTAGGTCATATTCCCTAGCTTTCTAGGTCGATTCACCTACCGAAAAAAAAGTATTTGCACCTCTTGCGGTTGCTCGCGCTGCTGGTTAGGCTGTGTGTCTGCATTTCCTTGCAGGCGATGCGTATGTCGATTGCAATACGGGGATCAGAGGGAACGATGTCGCGCTTTAGGGTGCAAAGGGATAAGCGTGCGCGCATGAGTCCGGATAGCCTGGGCGAAGATTTTGTTGCCCGGAGAGACGCTCGCATTTTTGCAGTCACAAGGTCCATACCTGGTACACATATGCATTCAGGCCCTATCAGTTCTGAGAAGGATGCGCGCTGATGAGGACCCCTCAAGAACAGGCACAGGAGAGGAAGAAAGCCGGGGTGCTCATCGTAGACGACCACCCCATCGTGCGCCTGGGCCTTACAAAGCTCATCAATCAGGACACGGATCTCACAGTCTGCGGGGAGGCGCCGGATGCCAAGGAGGCTCTCTCGGTCATAGAGACTGCGAAGCCTGATATTGCCATCGTTGATCTGTCTTTGCGAGGTGGTAACGGGCTTCAACTGACAAGGGACATCAGGAAGCTACACCCTGAGTTACCGGTCCTGGTGCTCTCTGAGGAGGACGAGTCTCTGTACGCTGAACGTGCCCTTCGGGCAGGCGCCAGGGGCTTCGTCATGAAAGGCGAAGCCGGTGACAGGGTGCTGGCCGCCGTCCACAAAGTTCTAAGCGGCAAGGTCTACCTGAGCGACAATGTGGTCTCCAGGATTCTCCTCAAGCTCAGCAATGGTGATCCGGGTGGAAACTGCTCCCCGCTGGAAAGTCTCACCAAGCGCGAGATGGAGGTCTTCGAGTTGATGGGCACCGCCGCCCCGGTTCGCAGAATTGCCGAGCGCCTGCACTTGAGCGCAAAGACAGTTGGTTCTCATTGCGAACACATCAGGAGAAAACTGGGCCTGGCAAACGCAGAGGAACTCGTCCGAACAGCGGTTCGATGGGTGCACGGCGAAAGAATCAGATAGCCGAAGAGATCGGGGGTATGGCACAGGGCGTGTTCCCGTTCAGGATAGTGTAAATATCACTACTTCAGGGAACAGAAAGCGACATCGATGAGTGAATCGAGCGGCACACTGCCAACGGCGACAGAGCATGAGCCAGACGTGGAGCTAAGGCGATATTACTGGGTCATTCGGTCTCGGATGTGGGTAGTGGTCGCCTGCTTTGTGGTCGTGACCTGCCTGGCAGCTCTTTACGCCTTCAAGACTCCGGCCAACTACGAGGCCGTCGCCCAGATCCTCATTGAAAGACAGGCTCCAAGGGTTACGACGTTCCAGGAAGTTTACCAGCTCCAGGCCGACAAGGAATACTACAAGACGCAGCACGAGCTCATAAAGTGCAAGGCAGTGCTGGAGAAAGCTTTAGAGAAACCGGGTGTAGCGCGCCTCTTCGAAGTTTCCCCGCAAGGCGCGAGCGTCAAAGCCGGTTGGCCTACCAGAGCCAAGCGCAACTTCAAGGCACTGTTTGGGATAAAACCAGCTCCGCTTCTGGAGCCCTGGGGGAGGCTGGCCCGCTGGGTCCAGGTGCAGCCCGTGCGTGACAGCCATCTGGTCGACGTCAGGGTAAAAGGCAGAAACCCACGAAGCATTGCTAAGATCGCCAATGCGGTGGCTCAAGCTTTTGAGGACTTCACTCTGCAGAGGAGGCTTTCCACCACCGGCGAGGCCTCGCAACTGCTCGAGCGGCACAAGGCTGAGCAAGAAAAGCTGGTTCGACAAGCAGAGGAGGCACTGCAAGAATTTCGCGAAGAGACTAAGCTGGTGTCACTGGACGTAGAAGCGGAAGGCAATCCGATACTCGAACGGTTGGCTCAACTCAACGACCAGCTGACCGAGGTGGAGCTCAGACGCATAGACCTGCAAGCGCAGGTCCGGGCGATCAAGGCGCTGCAAGATGCGGGAAAGTTTGATGAGCTCCTGTCAATTCCAGCCATCAGAAGTGACCCCATGGTGACCTCACTTGTCAATAAGAAAGTCGATGCACAGAGGGAGTGGCAGGAAATCAAAGTATCGTCCGGGCTTTTAGATGCCGCTCCAAGGGTAGTAGCTGCGCAGGAGAAAGCCGAGCTTGCCAAGCAGGCGTCGCAGGACGCAGTGAAGGCAGCGGTAGAGGGTGTCTCGACCCAACTGGAAACACTCAGCCGGCGGGAAGAGGAGCTGAGGCAAGCGTATAACGAACAGAACCGGCTGGCGCTTGAGCTCAGCCGCAAATCCCTGACCTACGAACGTCTGAGGTCAGACGTCGAGCGACAGCGCAAGCTGTTCGACACCCTCGTGGAAAGGCTACGCGAAGTCGACCTTTCGGGAGGTTCAGAAACAACCAACATTCGCCTGGTTCAGTCGGCGGATGTTCCTAAGATTCCCGTCGGTCCCAAGCGGACACGAACTGTCACACTGGGCGCGGTTCTGGGATTGATGCTGGGCATCGGTTTAGCCTTCTTCTTCGATTACCTGGATGACCGCATCAAGACCCCGGAGGACGTGCAACGCTACCTGAGGACAGCGGCGCTGGGATTTGTTCCTGATATGAAGGTTGATAAAACGAAGGCACAGATGGACGGTTTCGCACAGCGGGGATTGGTGAGTCTTATTAAGCCTCACTCACCGGCTTCTGAGGCCTACCGCACTGCCCGCACCTCCATCTATTTCTCGTCTTCCCCCAAGTCAGCGAAGACAATTCTGGTAACTTCGGTCGAACCCAAGGAGGGCAAGACCACCACCGCTTCCAACCTGGCCCTGGTGATGGCGCAGAGCGGTGACCGGGTGCTTCTGGTCGATGCTGACCTGAGGAAGCCTATGCTCCACGAGGTGTTCGGGCTGCCCAACGAATCCGGCTTGACAGACGTGCTCAGCGATGAAGCCTCTGCCGAAGACTCGATAGTTCGACCTTATTACGACGGCAAGAACATAGACAACCTCGATGTGCTGTTCTGTGGCACCAAGACCCGTAGTCCTGCCGAACTGCTCGGTTCTGGCAGAATGCGAGAATTAGTACAAGCATTGAGTCAGAAATACGACCGCATCATCTTCGATAGCCCCCCCGCGCTGCTTACCACTGATGCGAGTATTCTGGCTGACATTTGTGATGGCGTGCTTCTGGTGATGAAAGCCGCTTCCTGCAGGAGAGGGCCCGCACAGCGGGCAAAACAGCAACTGGAAAGCGTCAACGCAAGCATCCTGGGCGGGCTGCTTAACGACGTGGTGCCTTCTAAGGCACGTTACGGGTACTACGGCTATTCGGGATATTACTACTATGGCTACTCGCGATATTACAAGGACTACTACGGTTCGGAAAAGGCGGACGAAGAAGAGAAATCATAACCCAGATTGGCGTTGCCACTTGGGTCTGGCAGGCTGTGAGCTGCTTCTACTCTAGGGGACGGCAAGTTGTCAAGTTGTGACGAAAAATCCTGGCATGCGGTCTATACCCGAGCTCGGCACGAGAAGCAGGTAAACCTGATGCTGGTACGTCGGGGCATAGAGGCCTTCTTACCTTTGGTAGAGGTGCGCAGCCGCTGGAAGGATAGATGGAAGCTCGTTTATAAACCACTGTTTCCAGGATATTTGTTCATACATGTGGAGCCCGACCGTGTCGTGCCTGCGGCTAGAACCACAGGTGTCGTGCACGTGGTGGGCCACGATTTCGGCAGGCCCGATGTTGTTCCACAAGAGCTGATAGACAATCTCAGGAGGTTACTTGCAAGCCGGGTGCCCGTAGACCCTTATCCCTATCTTAAAAAGGGGCAACCGGTGGTCATTCGCCGCGGGCCCCTGAAAGGCGTCGAAGGCATCGTGGCAAAAAGAAACGGCATACACAAGCTTGTGGTGTCTGTCTATCTCCTTGGCCATTCCGTTGCTGCAACCTTGGCGGCGGAGGATGTCAAGGGGTTCTAGTACAACGGGGAATTCCGACGTAAGCTATTGCCGTAAAGTAGGTTACAGCTTGAATCTGGCTGTAACTGAGAAAGTACCGGTGCGCAGGGACAGTCCTCTTATCAGGATTTCCCGACCACAAGAATGGACGTTACCACGACTTGCATGAGATTCTTTGTCCCAACAGTTGCCTCTGGGATTACCTGCGGCGATGGGAAACACCCTGACCCATAATCAACAAATCGAGCTATTCCCGGCCTTGGAGGAGAGCACTGAGGAAAGTCATTCGGCTCCTTCAGAGCATGGCTTTTCTTCCCGGCTCGTCAGAGACGGCTTGTCGCTGCTGGTCAACTCGCGAACACACTTTTGGACAGCATATGATGCCACAATCGCCATCCTGAGCGCATATCTGGGATTTTATCTGTCGCCTGCTTACAGTTTCGGCAGCGTGGGCAAGCATGCTGACCCAGTCGTTGTTATCCCTTTATGCGGATTGGTATTTGTTCTTGCATGTCTGGTCTTCGGCGTTTATGAGCGGCGCTCATTTGAGAGTCGGGCTGCTGCGCTGCTTCAGATTAGCCTGGCGACCGTCGCGACCTGGGGCACAATCATCATCGGTTACTATGTGCTTAGATATGAGTTCACAGGACGATGGATCACGGCGCTGGCTGGTAGCACCTGCATAGTCGGTGCGACCTTGCCCAGGTTCTTGTTACAGGGGGTGGCCGCCCGCTCACCACGTCGTGTACTGGTAGCCGGAGATCAGAGAGCAGCGCAAACAGTGAAAAGCTTCGTCGAGAAGACAGGCGGTAATGGCTTCAAGATAGTCGGTGCCTTTCAATATCCCAGTAGTGGTAGAGGCAGCACAGAGACGGGATTCCTGGACCCTCCCGAATATCCATTGGCAGAGGCCTGTCGAAGGCTTGGTGTGGATGTAGTAGTAGTCGGCGACGGCATCGACTGCGATCACGATGGACTGCAAACCGAGATCATGCAATGCATGAAGCATAGGGTGCAGATTGCCGACATGACTCTATTTGTGGAGGAGAGCTTTCGGAAAGTGCCCGTGCAGGATATCGGACCTGACTGGCTCTTGTCCGCGAACCTGCGCGTGAATAGGGCATTCGTTGCCCTTACTAAGCGAGGCTCGGACATTTTCCTGGGCCTGCTGGGTTTGATTACGACGCTGCCAGTGTGGCCGCTCATCGCTTTGCTGGTCAAGCTCACCAGCCGAGGGCCCGTATTCTACAAGCAGGCTCGGGTCGGACACTTCGGCATGCCCTTCACCATCCTCAAGTTTCGAACCATGCGTACGGATGCCGAGGCGAAGGGAAAGGCGGTCTGGGCAAGAGCAGGCGACCCGAGGGTCACGCGTGTTGGTCGGTTTCTCCGGAAGACTCGTTTGGACGAGATACCACAGTTCTGGAACATTTTGAAGGGCGATATGTCCTTCATCGGCCCCAGGCCTGAGAGGCCGGAGTTCGTTGAAGAACTTGCCAGGAACATGCCTCAGTACCGTTGGCGGCATCTGGTGCGGCCGGGGGCTACAGGTTGGGCCCAGATCAACTTCCGTTATGGTGCAAGCGAGGACGACGCCTGGGAGAAGCTGTCCTATGACCTTTACTACATCAAGCATTGTTCCCTTGCCCTCGATGCCTACATCTGCCTCCGCACCGTGGGAGCACTCCTCAGAGGCGCACGCTAGTTTGACGGCGATAGGAACGCTCTGTATTCTGGGTTTAAGCGGGGGCGAACATGTATCTGGCTAGAGGGCTATGAGCAAGCTACTGCAAGAACAAAGCGAGAGCACCAGCCCTATATTCCGGCATGAGACCAAGAACCTCGGCGTGCGTGCCACTCGGGCTGTGCTCTGGGCTGGCGCTGGAAGCATTGCCGCCCAGGTAATCAACCTCATTGTCATGGCAGTCCTTGCCCGGCTGCTCTTGCCGCAGGATTTCGGCCTCATCGCTATGACAATGGTATTCATCACCTTCGCGAACCTCTTTGCCGAATTGGGCCTCAGTTCTGCCGTCATCCAGCGGGCAGAGCTTACGGAGTCGATGTTGTCCAGTGCCTTCTGGCTCAATGTGATCTGTGGCATCGTCATCACCGCGATTTTTGTTGTTATTGCGCCTTTGGTCGGTAGGTTCTACGGACAACCTCAACTGACGACCATTGCCTATTTCCTGGCATTGACTTTCACCATCGGCGCTTTGGGGACTGCGCACAATGCCATCTTGAGAAGAAACCTACATTTCAAGGCCCTCACAGCCATCGGTATTTCTTCGGCTGTGGTGTCTGGCATTTGCGCTGTCACAATGGCATTAGCTGGCTTCGGTGTCTGGAGCCTGGTTGCAAAGGCGCTCGTCGGAGCAGGTATGATAAGTGGTCTTTCCTGGCTAGCGACAGGTTGGAGGCCAAATCTCACCATGAGTCGCTCTGCTATCAGGCCACTCCTTGCTTTCAGCATGCCGGTGCTGGGGCTCGGTTTACTGACGTTGGTTAGGATTCAGTCCGACCGCCTCTTGCTAGGCAAACTGGGCGGCCCAGCGCAGCTGGGCTATTACGGCTTAGCGTACACCTTGATGTTATTGCCCTTGTCTCAGGTGGTGGGTACCTTATCAGGGGTGGCTTTCCCTACTTTTTCGGCAATTCAACATCAGGTAGACAAAGTTGGCACCAACTATTTGAGGCTTCTGCGGACGATTGCGCTGTGGGTTTTCCCCTTCATGACTGGCGTCATCTTCTTAGCTCCCATTGGGGTTCCGGTGCTGCTGGGTGAAAAATGGCAACCAGCAATCATTCCGGTGCAAATCCTGGCTGCGGCTGGAATGTTTCGAGCACTTTACAGCACTGTCGGTCTTTCGTTCCGCGCGCTAGGGAAGCCCAAGCTCGAGCTAAAGCTTTTCCTGTTAATTACACCCGTTGCCCTGATGCTCTTCGCCCTAGGGGTCAGATGGGGAGCCATAGGGATGTCTATCGCATATCTGGTCTACAACATCGTAGCAGCACCAGCAGCGCTGAAAATGGCTCTCGAGCTGGTAGGTCGGCGTTTACGAGACTTGATGCGGTCTCTGGTAACGCCTGCTTTGCTCTCCCTTATAGTTGCCCTGGCACTGTTTGTCAGCAAGCACATGCTAGTCCTGATAGCTGGGTTACCCGACGAAGCGTTTACTACATTATTGGTCTTGGTTCTAATAGCTACCGCAGCCTATTTTATCGGGGGATTGCTTTTGGCTCGCAAAGACGTCGCTTCTCTCGTCCAATTGGCCCGGCTCGCCTTCAGCCACTCTTCAAGTCATTGCTAGATACACATTGTCCTGCAATCTGAACGCCTTTTCGGTCGTAGGTCTAGGCAACGAGAGTACCTTGGTGGAATCGACATGGCGGGAATAGCTGGATTTGTCACTTTGCCCAGTCGTAGTCGTCCAGACAAGAAAATGCTAGACAATATGGTGGCTGCGCTCACGTGGACAGGGGAAGAGACTGTCAAGAAATACGCCACAGCGGACTTCTCAGGCGCCGCTGTGTTTCATAAGCAGGGGCCAGAATCTCTGATTTCGAATGAGGATGGCACTATCACGGCGCTGTTGGACGGAGAGGTTTACGTCGATGACAGCATCGCGGCCTCACTCCGGAAACAAGGCTACCTACTTTCTCATGATGATCGCGGCGCAGAGTTATGCGTTCACTTGTACGAACAATACGGACGTGACTTTGTGAAGCATCTTAACGGCTCGTGGGCGCTCGCCATCTACGATGCTCGTGCAGACACGCTGTTGCTTACTGTAGACCGTTTTTCATCTAGGCTGCTCTTCTATTCCGAAGTCGGGCACTCGCTAGTTTTTGGTTCCACGTTGGATACTGTCTCTGTTTGCCCTGAAATCAACAGAGCTCTAAATAAGGAGGCCATTGCCGAATTTCTCGTGTTTCAACGGGTTCTAGGCGTCAAAACGCCATATCAAGAGGTCGTGACGCTGGGACCCGCAACTACGCTACAGTGGCGCAACGGCCAAGCTAATATAGTGGAGTACTGGCAGCCTAAGTTTGAAGTGGAAAGAAACAGGTCTCTTGAAGACTATGCCGACGAGTTCATTTTCCTCCTCCAGAAGTCCCTGCGGCGGGTCACGCGACCCCACTTGAACTACGGAGTGCTACTAAGTGCGGGCATTGATAGCAGGCTGATCTTGGGGCTGCTGGAACGTCCCGTAAGGGCTTATACCTTTTCCGATTGGGAAAACCGCGAGATTAGGCTCGCACGTTCTATAGCTGAGGTGTGCCATGTGCGACACAAAATGCTCCTGCGAAAACCTGATCATTACGCTCAGTCGATGGAAAATGCAGTGCGGCAAACCAGCGGTATGTTCGACTACCTGCATGCCCATATGGCAGGACTTTGGCACACGATTCATTCGGACGGAATAGAGGCGCTGCTACATGGCGACCTCATGGACTCCTTTTTTAAAGGTTGGTTTTTCCCCAGAAAGCCAAGGTTCCTGCGCGTGCTCGGTAAAAGCCTTCGGCTCCCTTCGTCACTTGCACGAAAGCTCGGAAGCTCCCGGCATCTCGTTTTGCCGCTGCTGGGCTCTTACGATATGCTCCTGTTCAAAGGAGTCCTCCGAAGTAATTTCTATTCAGTCGTGGAATCAGTTGTCGAAAGGTTTTGGCGAGAGATGCTACCGCGGGCTATTGAAAAGACTGGCTCATTTGCCCAGGGAGTTGAGTACATCGGCATTACCAGTTCGCCGGGACGCTGCAGGTTCATCCCCCTTGTGATCGACATCCGTAATCATGTTCTTGAGCGCGGGCCTCTATGGGATAATGACCTCTTCGATCTTCATTGCAGGTTGCCTGCCCAGTTTAAGTGGGAGGGTTCTTTGGTTCGCTCAGCTCTCGTTCGGGCGGCGCCAGCTCTAGCGGGTATACCTGAAGGAATGACTGGTCTTCCCGTAAGGTACGTCAATCTCTTCGGCGGCGGTTGGCGGAGCCGTGTGATAGGAAGGATGCTTTCTTTGCCGAGGCTGTTGTCTACCAACCGCCAGATGCCCAGTCCCATGTGTACTGACGGGTCCTGGCAAAACATGGCAGAAGTGCTTCGCGCCGTGGGGAAGTTTAAGCAACTCTTTAGTGAGATCAGACGAGACAGGAGCATCTTCACAAAAGGCCTTTTCAAGGCTGAAGACTTATGGGACGTATGGCTAGAGCATCTCGCCGGAAAAGGAGACCACACGAACTTCCTTCTTAGCGTTTTGTTGCTTTACGTGTGGCTTAGGCAGCAAGAGACACCATAGGCGAGGGCGCGAACATTGTAGAGCTTTTCAGGGCGAATTTTGGGCGCGCCAACTCTAGCTGTAGCAATGGAAGGGGCAGTGCACGGCGTTTACGGGTTCGCCACTTGCGTAGAACGGGTGTCGAGGTTGCGAGATTTTTTAGGATTCGAGATGGTCGGATTGGTGTGTTGCACGCTACTTACCTGATGCTTGGCAAATACCAAAGTTCCTAACTCCTCTCGGCCGCGTTCGCGGGAGCTTGTTCTTTGCGACAACAGCTAAAACATGCAGGAGCTGGTGCAGCATTATTTGATGCAAGTAGGTGGTTGATCCAACCATACCTTAAGGAGCAACGGTGGCACCGCCAGCCAAGTAGCAACGAGGCCGAGAGAATAAGGGAAACGATTGCTGCGGTTCCCGGAGATGTCAAGACGGTACTGGATGTGGGCTGCGGCAGCGGCTGGATTAGCAACAGGATGATGGGCCGCTGGCAAGTCGCAGGGGTTGACTATAGCCTGCCAGCTCTGAAGTATGTCAAGGCGCCGCGAGTGCGAGCGGAGACGCAGAAACTCCCGTTCAAGGACAATTCGTTCGACCTGGTGATTGCCTGTGAGGTGCTGGAGCATCTCCCTGACGGAATGCTGAAGAACACCCTCAAAGAACTTGCGCGTGTGGCTGCCAAATACATCCTCATCACCGTCCCGAACAGCGAAGACCTCGAGTCTACTCTCTGGAAATGTCCTGCCTGTGGCACCCGCTTCAACCCTAGCGGCCATGTCCAATCTTTCTGTCAGGATTCACTGCTCGAGCTGTTGGATGAGTTAAACAACTTTGTGGCCTGGGAGCTCCGCGGATTAGTACCGTATCGCTACAGCAGCAGGGGAGCAGGATTTGCCAGATTCTCGCCGGCCAAGTTGGGGTTCTGGGGCCAAAATCGAGGCATTATTTGTCCAGATTGCGGCTTGGAGGCACATGGGAATAGAAGTTACTTGCACCATGTCATTTTCTGGATTTGGGAACTGGCGGTGACCTTCGTCGGCTATCTGGTAACGCCATTCGACAGCGTCAGGCCACGGTATCTTCTGCTTCTCGCGAAATGTTCCCCGGGTGCTATTTCGTAGAAAGTTGCGACTCCGCGCGCACAAGGCAGAAAAGAGCGAGATTGCAAAATAGAATCTTTGTCGCGCTTGGAGCGAGCTTTAGGCGAGGGTCTCCATGAAGGTAGCTTATGGTCTTGCACCGCACGAAGGTGGGACGACGACGTTCTACAGGAACCTGGCAGCGGAGCTGCGCAAGAAGGGGTGGGTGGTTTACTCTGTGGCAGTCGGAGCTCGGTCTGCCAAATCATTTGACGAACGCTTTGCAGATGATTTTTCAGTGCTATTAGCACCCGAAGCAACTGACCTCAGGGAAAAGGTCTTGGCTTTTCTTGAATGGATAGAGCGGGAGAAAGTCGATATTGTCATGCCAATGTGCGAGGAGACCATTCACGCAGCAATGCCGCACCTGCCGCTTTCTGTGCGCTGCATCACCAGGTGTGCGACCATTACCAGGAATGCCTATGCGCAGGCAACGGCCAACGTCGAGCGCCTCCACTACGTAGTCGCTATTTGCCGCCGACAGTGTGAGGCGCTCACACAACATTTAGGAATACGGGCCAGTAAGGTCAGGCTGATACCGCACGGCATCGAAGTCAGGAGATTCAGCGCAGTTCGTGATCCGCTGGCAAGTGTTATTCGGCTTGTCTATCTAGGTCGTCTTGAAGATTACGATAAAGGCGTAATGCTCATTCCAAAGATAGTTGCGGCTTTGGAACGCAGGCGAGTGTTGTTCACATGTGAAATACTGGGGTCTGGCCCCGATATGGAGCGGCTAAGGAAAGCCCTCCGTCGGTTTTCTGGAGTTACTTTGCAGGGTTCCGTGACGCCTGCTCAAATTCCTGACCGGCTCTTGTGCGCCGACGTTTTCCTAATGCCATCGCGCTTTGAAGGTCTTGGGTTTAGTTTGCTTGAAGCGATGGCGGCAGGTTGCGTGCCGGTGGCTTCTCATATCAGAGGCGTAACAGATATGGTCATCGAAGACGGTGTAAGCGGTTTCCTGTGTCCCATAGGGAAGAGCTCAGCTTTTGCGGATGCCATCGCAAGGCTTGACAAAGACCGGGAACTCCTCGCCGAGATGTCCCAGAGCGCAAGGAAGCGCATTGAGGAAAGATTCACACTGGAGCGCATGGTTGATGACTATGACCATCTATTTCGCCAGGTGCTCAACGAGCCGCCAGTGGACTACGAGGTGAAACCGCTCTCTGAGATTGCGGTGCCCAAGATTTTAAGGCCCACCTGGCGAACGAAGATACCGCTTCCCATTAAGAACTTCGCGCGAACAATGCTGGCAAGGTACTTCGACTACTATGGCTGATGAGGCACACAGGAGGTTTGGGGACCTGGGCCTGGTTCTAGCCAGACTGGCATCGAAGGATTGGTCCCCGCCCGGTCTGGCGTAGCGGCCTAGGTATCAGAAACGAATGGTGATATGCCGACTTCGCTGTTGTCCACGATAGAACCGGTCCTGCGAGCCGTCGTAGCTCTGCAACCGCGCAGTATTCTTGATGTTGGATGTGGAACTGGCAAATACGGCGTACTTTTTCGCGAATACGTCGAGATCGCGGCGCAGAAGGACAATCCGCGTGCTTGTCAACGGGACCACTGGAAGGTGCAGATCGATGCCGTTGAGGCGTTTGCCCCATACGTTACCCCGCTACATCACTTCATTTATGATGAGGTCATCATAGGAGATATTTGCGAAATATGTGCAGATTTGCCCACCTACGACGCGGTATTTCTGGGAGATGTCTTGGAGCATTTGGAAAAGGCTCGTGGACGACGAGTTCTCGAAGTTTTGTACGATAAGGCGGAACGTGGAGTCGTGGTTAGTACACCGGCCCGGCGCTATGAGCAGTGCAACATGTTCAAGAACAAATACGAGCGTCACCGGAGCTTCTGGCATCCAAACGATTTCCGGCGCTATCCCAATGTCGACTGGATGCGTGCGGGCTTCTGCCGGGTTTACGTTCTGCCCAAGGTCAAGCTGAAGTCTCGGTGGTTCGGCCGTAAGCCGTTCGTTAAACAGCTGGGACGGATAGCGCTTGCCATTCGCAGTGAGATGCCATTCTAGCGATATAACTAGGTGCAGGCCATGCAGCGGTTGCCTATTGTGTCCATCCTGATCGTTAGCTGCAATCGTCTTGCTGAGTTAAGGGAAACGGTGCAGTCGTGTCTGAGGCTCGTTTATCCCCGGAAGGAAATCATTGTTGTGGATAACGCATCTGAGGACGGCACTGAGGATTATGCGCGCAGACTAGGCGAAAGAGTGCGCTATATGAGGCTGCGTGAGAACTTCGGCCCGTGCGTGGCGCGGAATCGCGGTTTCGGAGCTGCGCAGGGAGAGATTGTGGTAGGACTGGATGACGACAGTCGCTTCATAAACGCGGATGGGCTAGGCTCCGTGGTGGAGCGCTTTGAGCGGGAGCCGAGGCTCGCGGTTCAGTCATTCCCCGTGGTCACCAGGGAAGAGAACTGTGGGCAACGCTCTTTCAACAGGAATGGCCAGTTCAATCCTCACTTTCAAGCCTGCGCCTGCGCTTATCGCGTTTCCGCTGTCAAGGCGGCAGGCGGGTACGATGAAAGCCTGTTCATGTGTGGGGAAGAAGAAGACCTCGCAGTCAGGCTCATGGATAAGGGATGGTATGTAAAGCATTACGACCAGCCCGTTGTTTACCACGCGTTCACGTCAACGTCGAGAAGCTGGGGACGGAGAGCCTTCCTCTGTACGCGGAATCTTATTCTTTTCCTGTGGAGGTACATGCCACTCTGGCTTGCTGCTACATGGTCGCCGGTGATACTTTGTAAGATGATGGCGCATGCAATTCGGTCTGGGCGGGCGACAGCAATGGATTGCATTGCAGGCGCTCTCGCTTTTATCGGCCGCCTGCCCAAAGTGTTAAGGAACCGTCACCCGGTTACCCCGGAAACCGCGAAGCGGTATTACTATTCTTCCTACTGCGTTGTCATGGGTGAAGAACGCTACGAGGCAGCGGGGAAGGAACCGTGGTTCCGGGTCCTATTTCGGATCTGGAACGCCAAGACCAGGCATCATAACTGAGGGACCCGTGTCTGGACAGAGGAAAAATGGGGTTATCGTAGCGCAGATGGGAGCGCGCATGCATTATGCCGTACCCGTAATTCTTCATCGAGCTGGGATGCTCGAACATTTCTACACCGACCTGTGGGTTGATGGTAGAGGAATCTGGTCAACAGCCGCGAAAGCGGTCAGGAAGCTTCCTTTCTCCAGTCTCAGGAAGTGGGCTGGCAGACACAATTCTGAATTGCCAGTAAAGAAGGTTACTAGTTTCGCGAGATTCGGCCTGGAGTATGCCTGGCGACTCGGTCGTGCGCGGTCGCAAAGTGATCTCTCACGCACCTATCTATGGGCTGGACGAACCTTTTCCCAGAAAGTGGCTTACTCACTAAGCAGGCATTCAGCTGCTGCTGTCTTGGGGATGCCCGGCAGCAAGGAGCTTTTTGAGGAAGCAAAGGCTCGCGGTCTGCGATGTTTCTTCGACCAAAATTCTTGTCCGCAACTTTGGCAGCGTCTGCGCGCTGAGGAGCAGAGACGTTGGCCAGGCTGGGAGCCACAGACGAAGGAAGACAAATACACTGCTTTGTGCATGCAGCAAGAGCGCACAGAACAAAAACTGGCAGACATCGTTCTCTGTCCGTCTGAATTTGTGGTCGAGTACGTTGTCTCCCTTGGGGTTCCACCAGACAAGATAGCCGTCGTGCCTTATGGGATAAACGTGCGCGCGTATCGCTGTGAGCGAGATCCATATCGTGGTGACCGACCGCTCCGGGTGCTTTTTGTCGGAGCCGTCAATCTTATGAAAGGCATCCGCTACTTGCTAGAAGCACTGCGGGTGCTCGACACCAGACAGATTGGGGCTCGCCTGGTGGGACCCATCATGGCTTCGGCCGAGGCCCTGGCGCGATACCGAAGGTATTGCAGTCTGCTCGGACCTGTGCCCCGCTCGGCGGTGAGAGAGCACTACCAGTGGGCAGATGTGTTTGTGCTTCCCAGCATCTGCGAGGGCTCAGCAACAGTTACGTATGAAGCGCTGGCTTGTGGCCTTCCTGTGATTACTACTCCCAATGCAGGTTCCGTTGTTCGCGACGGGATAGACGGCTTTATCGTCCCTATCCGCGACGCCGAGGCGATTGCAGAGAAACTGGACCTCCTCGCCAGCAATCCGAAGCTATTGGCTGAGATGTCGCTGAATGCCCGTGAGCGGGCGCTTGAGTTTTCATGGGAAAGATATGGTGAAAGACTCGTGAGGGCTGTGAGGGATAGCGGTCTGGAATGAGGCTGAGATGCTGACAGCTCTGATCATATCAACTTGTGTTTTTTTGGGCATCATAATTATTGAGGCCTACAGAAAGAAGCTGGGGTTCGCTCATCCAACTACTCTCTACCTCATTTTTCATGGCATATCTTTCGTTTACCAACCGTGGCGCATGTGGATAACCTCGGACTACTCACGCTTCGCAGAATTAGGCATCTCTCCTACCGAGGGGGACCTCATTCACGCGTTGGCCCTAACAACGGCTGGGCTACTTGCTTTCTGGGTTGGAATTGGTCTGCTTGCGAGCCGACTGCGGGTGCGGCTGCCCCGCTTCACCCCAAGCGGGCTGAGCCCGGCCAGAATGCTGGCTGTGAGCCTACCTTTCCTCCTTATCGGCACTTGGTCTCTGCTTCGATATGTGCCGTCGCCCTGGACAGGGACAGGTCCGATTTTGATGGCTGCGACGCCCGGGGGGATGGTCTACGTAGAGACGACGGGGTACCTCGTTCATGCCAACCTCTTCATTGCAAGCGCCCTTGCTGTGTGGTGTGTGTGTTGGCGCTTTCACCCATTGATGGCGCTTCTGGCAGTGGCGTATTTTGTCCTCCGCTTCTTCAACGGCTGGGGGCGCTGGTCTTTTGTGCTCGGCTTTCTTGGATTGAGTTTTCTCTATTTATGGCAGCGAAGGAAAAAGTGGCCTGGTCTAGGGCTACTTGCTATCATAGTCGCGGTAATGGTGTTCTCGAACCTAGCTGGCGCTGACAGACGGGTGGGTGCCAAGCTCTGGCGGAGAGAAGTTGGCCTGCAGCAGATACTCGGCGACAGGATGGATCGGCTGATTAGGTTCGAAGATTTCGGCAATTATGGTTCGATAGTCTATGTGCAGATGTGCGTTCCCGCGCAGACCGGAGGATACACTTACGGCGCACAGTACTTGAAGTTGTTCACCCAACCGATTCCTCGGATATGGTGGCCAGATAAGCCCACGAGGACGAGCCCCATCGATCTGAAGGACTACGGGAACTTCTGGGGAGGCACGACCTCCGTTGTGGGCGCTTTCTATATGAGTTGGGGGTGGGCTGGCGTTACCTTCGGAATGCTGGTAGTGGGGACCCTTCTCGGCCTATTGCAGCGCGCATACGAAGTGAATCGAAATGTCACGTGGTTCGCTGTATCATATCTTCTTTTTCTTGGTGTCCTGCCTCTGTTTTACAGAGACGGGGGGATTAGTATTTTTGTTTCCGGCTTCTTCACTGTCTTGCCGGCTTTTGTAATTTCATACCTATCCCGAGAGAGCCTTGAAAGAAGCCATGCTCGGAGACCTCTAACATCATTGCCAAGACACGGATTATGACCATGTGGAAGAAGTATACGTTGGAAGGCTCACTTGTTCCCTATCGAGAGCAGGAACTACGTGAAGGGCCGGCAAATGAGCGTCGAGGCACGAAAGACCATGGGGCGATTTCGCGCGTAATTAAATTTTTCTGGGCGCGCGGGAGGCACCAAGTCAATAGTGGGGTAGAATGAAAGGTTGTAGGTTCCCGAAGCTATGGCCGCTTGTAAACCGCATAGAGTTCGTAGTTGAAGCCTGCCGGGGCAAGAGGGTTCTGCATCTTGGTTGTGCAGATTTCCCGCTGGTACAGGAACAGTTTGACCGCGGATTGCTTCTTCATCAGCACCTTACGAAGGTGGCGCGGGAACTTATAGGAGTGGACTCTTCTAGGGATGGGCTCCGGTGGCTTCGCACGAACCTCAGGTGCTCGGGTCTTGTCGAGGGCGATGTGGAACACCTTGAAAGCCTTGGTTTACAAAAAGGTTTTGAGGTTGTCGTAGCAGGGGAGGTACTGGAACACCTGAGGAATCCGGGAGCGTGCATGCGCTGCATTCACAGTTTGTGCGCTGACGGTGGAATGCTCATAGTTACTGTTCCGAATAGCTATTCTCTAAAAGCGCATTTGCGCGCCTGGTTTGGCCGAGAACTTATACATCCCGATCACCTGTGCCACCATTCGTTTGGCACCCTTGCGCATCTTCTTGGGGTCTACGGCTTCCGCGTGGTGAAAGTATTTGGATATCTTGGAGGAGGACGGTCTATGGCATCTCACTTGGTCAAACCGCTCCTTGCGTGGAAACCATACTTGGCAGAGGGAGTTGGCGTCTTCGCGCATAAAATATAGCAGCCATGAGTTGTCTGCATTCTGGGGTGGAGTGATTGTGCTTTCGGTAATTTTCTCTATATCGACGCCTTATGTGCGTGCTCGGGTTTCTGCTGCCGCGAAGCTTTGGCGTAAACGTGGCGACGAACTGGTTGGAATCGAGTTAGCTGAAGCAGAGCTGTCATATCCTTGGGTGAAACCGCTACAGGAAAGTCCCTACGAAAGGATTTGCCTCTTTCCTAACATGGCCATCGAATACCTTTCCAAGAGACAGATAAAGCGGAAACTTACACAGACCCTGGAGGAGATTTCACCTGACTCGCTAGCTATATGTGGTTACGGTTTCTATGGCCGGGCAGCTCTGAGGTGGGCGAGACGAAGGGGAAAGGTGGCTGTATTGATGTCGGAGAGTAAGTACGACGATTTTCCGCGCTCGCGGGTCAAGGAATGGGCCAAATCCCAGCTGGCGAGGCAATTCGATGCCGCGCTTGTTGGGGGAAAGCCACAAGCGGATTATGTTGGCCACCTTGGGATGCCCCAAGAACAGGTTTTTGTCGGCTATGATGTGGTTGACAACGAGTATTTTGAGTTGCGGGCGAAGAGGACGCGAGGAGAAACAGCGCAGCTTCGGCGAAAACTAAATCTTCCTGAGTATTACTTTCTTGTGATTGCGCGGTTTGTGGAGCGAAAGAAGAACATCCCGGGGCTTCTCCAGGCCTATAAATTGTATCGGTCGAGGGCAGAGTCTCCCTGGGACCTCGTTATCTGTGGATCTGGACCCTTGCAAGCAGAAATCTTTCAGCTGATTGCGGAACTCGGATTGACCGGAGCCGTGCATTTGCCGGGTTTCAAACAGATTGACGAGCTGCCAGGTTACTATGGGCTTGCATCGTGCTTCGTTTTGCCCAGTCTTACTGACCAGTGGGGTCTGGTGGTGAACGAGGCGATGGCGTCTGGACTTCCGGTGTTGGTCTCGAAGAAGTGTGGCTGTGCTAGGGATTTGGTGCAGGGGGGAGTAAACGGCTTCACCCTCGACCCATATGACGTTTATGGAATGGCGCATTTGATGGCGCGCATGTCGTCTGCTGAGATTGACCTCCGAGCAATGGGCGAAGCATCGCAACGCATCATCGAGCCGTGGTCTCCGGAACTGTTTGCTGAAAACCTGTGGAAAGCAGTCGAGGCGGGAAGGCAACGTGCCGCCTCGCGGTCGAGGTGGAGTTGGCTTAACCCCTTCATCTGGATTTGACCTGCAAGCGAAAAACCAGCAATGAAAGCAGGATTTGTCATAGCGTATCTGGCTGACCATTACGGGGGACCTCCTCTTGTGGCATCGAGGCTGGCAGAAGGTTTGCAGCCGCATGGTTGCGACGTCACCTGCTACGCCACGGGATCGGATGAAGAGAAGAGTAGCATCAAGGGCCTCGGGTCAAGAGCCAAATTGTTTCCGAGGGTGCGGCCACTCTCCTGGTTCAGGTCGCCAGAGCTTGCAGCAGAACTCAGGAAAGACATGGGAGCGCTTGACCTGTTGCACCTTCACCAGCTCTGGGATTATCCTCTGTACGTGGCAAGCCGACTGGGTTCAGTGTCAGGGGTTCCCTATGTGATAACTCCCCACGGTACACTGGAGCCTTGGTGTCTGAACCAGAAGAAGTGGAAAAAGCGCATGTACATGTGGCTGATTGCTGGAGCCATGCTCAGGCAGGCGGCATGCATCCACGCAGTTACCCCACCGGAGGTGGACGGATTCGTGAAGCTTGGATTGAAGAACCCGTTCACCATAGTTCCCAATGGTATTGAGCCTGACGAATTTACTGCGCTGCCGATGAGGCAAGAGGCAGACTTTCTTTGGCGCGCGTTGCACGGGCGCAAAGTGGTACTGTATCTGGGCAGAATTCACTACAAGAAAGGGTTGGACCAGCTTATCCCCGCATGGAGTGCAGTTTCTCGGAAGCATGATGACTCAGTCCTGGTGGTCGCTGGACCGGACGAGGGGGGTCACGAGGCAGCAATAAGGGCGCTCGTGAAGCGCGAGGGCACGGACAATTCAGTGCTCTTCACCGGTATGCTGCGTGGTCGAAGGAAGCTTGCAATGCTGGCGCGCGCGGATGCCTTTGTTCTGCCATCGTACTCGGAAGGATTCAGCATGGCCGTGCTGGAGGCCATGGCATGCGGACTACCATGTATTCTCACACCGGGGTGTAACTTCCCGCAGGCTCAGAAGGCCGGTGCTGCCTTTATTGTAGAACCGAAAGCAGGTCCACTGGGAGAGGCGGTCAGTGAAGTCCTCAATATGGGCGAGTCGCAAAGGCGTGCGATGGGCGAGCGCGGCCGAAGACTTGTCCTTGATAACTACACATGGGACATTGCCGCTCGGAAGATGATAACCGTTTACCGCTGCATCCTCGGAGGGAAGCGGATTCCTCTTTATCCGGAGCCAGCTCAGGTGTGAAAGTCACCTTGGTCTCACAATATTTTTACCCAGAATGGAACACGACTTCTGCATTGCTATCTGGGATTGCTCGTTCTCTTGGGCAACGGGGATGGGATGTTCAAGCCATTGCTGGGAATCCATCATACCACTCACCGCGCGATGCCGTGCCGCGGGCCATGAAGCTCGGGGCAGTCTCGATACGTCGGGTCTGGTCTACTCGCATGAGCCGCCAGAAGTCCATTGGCCGCTATCTGAACACAGCGAGTTTCTGGGCTTCGGTGACTTTTCGGCTCCTTTTTGACCACTCAGAGGGTCCAGTTCTCTTCGTCACCAACCCGCCGATTCTACACTGGACAGGTGGGCTTGTTCGTGTTCTGAAGCGTAGGCCAGTGGTGCTCCTGTTCCACGACATTTATCCGGACGTGGCTGAGAGGCTAGGCGCTCTTACACCCAACGGCCTCATTGCGCGGCTCTGGCGGCGGCTGAATCGTTGGGCATATCGGCAAGCTGACCTGCTTATCACTGTCGGTCGGGACATGACATCGAAGATTCTTGAGCAGAACCCAGAATTGGCGGGTGAAAAGGTCGTTACGATCCCAAACTGGGCAGATGAGCAGCTCCTCTTCCCACGTGACCGCTCGACACATCCTCTCTTACGGAGGCTGGGGCTGCTTGACCGGTTCGTCGTCCAATATGCTGGCAACATCGGTAGGCCGCATGAGATTGACACGGTTATCGCTGCCGCGAAAAAGCTGCGGGGAGTACCGATCCACTTCATGTTCGTGGGTGATGGCGCTCAACAGTACAAGATTGAGCGTGCTATCCACGAGGAGAAGTTGCGCAACATGAGCCTGCATCCTTTCCAAGGACGAGAGACGCTGCGCGACTGCTTGACCGCCTGCGACGCAGGAATCGTGTCCCTGAAGAAGGAAGCTTGGGGATTGGGCGTTCCTTCTAAGTTCTACAGCATCCTAGCTGTAGGCAAACCTGTAGTCGGCATCCTGCCAGCTGAATCAGAAATTGCTCTCGAAATCTCTGAACATCATGTCGGATTCTGCGTGGAACCAGGGGACGCCGATGGGCTCGTGCGATGTCTGACATATCTGGAGCGACACCGGGAGGAAGCTATTCGCCTTGGGCTACGCGCCCGTGCGGTGTTCAAGCGCAGCTATACCCTGCGAACGATTGGCGGCCGGTACGAAGCAGCCCTACGACAGATCGTCGAAGCTCCATATATTCTGGAACTCAGGACGAATCACCACAAGTCCAATATGTTTCTCACGAGTATGGAAGGGAGTTGAGCAATGCGAATCCTAGTCACTGGCGCGCTCGGAGCGATTGGAACATATCTTGTGCCAGAGCTGCGATCCCGAGGTCACGAAGTCCTGGCCGTCGACCTTCATCATCATCACGACGCTAATTACGCGCGGTGTGATGTGAGCAAATTTCGACAAGTCGAGCGTCTGTGGCTGGGTGGGGGCTGGGAGCGCGGGTACAGCGCAAAGGCCCGAAGCTTCGACCTTGTGTATCATTTGGCTGCCGAGTTCGGTCGCTGGAACGGCGAGGATTATTACGAGAACCTCTGGATGACAAACGTTGTTGGCACCAAGAACATCATCCGCATGCAGGAGCGAGAGGGATTCAAAGCTGTCTACTTCAGTTCTTCCGAAGTTTACGGAGACTACGACGGCCCCATGGCCGAAGATGTAATGGATAGGTTTGAGGTCAAGCAACTCAATGACTATGCTATGACAAAATGGGTTAACGAAATGCAGGTGCTTAACTCGGCAAGTCAATACAACACTGAGTCTGTGCGAGTACGTTTGTTCAACACATACGGCCCGGGTGAATATTACAGTCCATACCGGTCTGTAGTCTGTCTATTCTGCTACCGCGCACTTCACGATATTCCGTACACTGTATATCTCAATCATCGCCGCTCAAGCATCTACATCACAGACACAGTCAGGATGCTCGCCAACATCGCGGAAAACTTCAAGCCCGGAGAGGTATACAACATTGGTGCCCTGGAATACCATGATATAAAGAGCATTTCTGACATAATTCTGCGTCGCTTGGGAAAAGCGGACAAGGAATTAGTGACCTACAGCAAAGCCGAGGAAATGACCACCAGAGTTAAGCGGGTAGACTGCTCAAAGGCAGTGCGTGACCTTGACCATCAGCCAAGGATGGGGCTCGAAGAGGGCATAAGTAAAACGCTAGCTTGGATGAAGAAGGTATATGCAAAGCCAGCGAGGATCGCCACCTCCACTGCAAAGGTGATAAGATAGCCACATCAGGAGGCTGGCGCTGGCAGATCAGCGTTAGACTAGACAGGAGCATGCCTCTCGGGCAATGCTCAAGCCAATGTCCTATTTGGCGGGTAAAGCAAATGAAGGTAGTAAGTTCTGACCAACCTGCGTCTTCAGTAGCTGTTGCTGGGGCCTAGGGTACAACAGTACAATCCTTGGTAAATAGCTGGGATGGGGCCACGAGGGTGGTAGTGAAGCAGTTCGAGATTGCGCCCGGCGGATGCACTGACTATCGTCATTATCGCTGCGAGCGGGTGATATACGTCCTATCAGGAGAGGGTGCCCTGAAAACGCCGGCTGGCAACTGCGGCGTTACTTCTGGCGATGCTGCGCTACTTCAGGGAGGGGAAAAGCATCAGGTGTTTAACAACGGAACCGATACCCTTTCATTTCCCTGTATCACGCCTACCGAGGTGGAATAACAGGTCCGACTCTGAACGCTCTGGCAGAAACGCTTCTCCCACATTCCTCCGGGTTAATTGTCGTAAAGTTCCGCAGCTTCAAAGTGCTTTTTGGCTTTTTCCGGTTCACCAATGCGCTGGTAGAACCGGGCGATGTCGGTGTGCATATCCACATCTGAGGGGAAAAGCGCGGCGGCCTTGTCAAACTCCTTTTCCGCGGCGGTATCGAGGCCCGCAGCAACATACGACTGGCCCATCCAGAAATGGTATTCACCAAAAATAGGGTTCAATTGACAAGCTCGCTGGAGGGCTTCATAAGAAGCATCCAGAAGCTGCAGCCGTTCCAGGGGTCCGAAAGTCCCGCGTGAGGAGGTCTGGCGCCCCGCTGCCAGGAACAACAGCTTCTTTCCCACCTCAAAGTGATACTCGGCATCTGCGCTGCTGCATGTCGTCACGCCTTCTGCCAGCACCAAAATCTCGTCCACAGATCCCCGTTCTTGCCGCTCTAAGGCAGCCCCCTTCTTACCCACTGAACCAGCAGCTACACGAAATCTTTCCAGGTTGCGCTGCGCCTGGTAGCAACGGTCAAGTTGCCATATCCAGAGACCGGCTGCGGCGAGCACAGCAACGACCCAGACGAGATGCCTGACGGCGTCAAGATGTGAGCGCTCACCGAGAGAATGACGAGAGGCATGGGCCTGCCTGAGTATTCGGTGACCTTGCTCCCTGCGCGAGGTTGCGATGGTCAGGCCCATGATGGTCGTGAGATAGAGCGCATTGGAGGGTATGTGCAGATTGAACTCGACAAAGCTGTGTGCGAAGATGGCAATGAATGCTGCCAGCCCTCCTGTCATGAGCCCCCAGGACAGCGGGTCGCGGCAGTGGCGCATGCCTTTGGCCACGTAAATTACGAAAACCGTGCTCAAGGCCAGTGCTAATAGCGGCCCGATGATGCCGGTCTCACTTAAGATTTCGAACCAGTCGCCGTGGGCATGGAGGCAGAAAGCAGGTGTATAGAAGGTCCTGTAGATAGGAAAGACGAAACAAAAAGTGCCGAGGCCGGCGCCGAAAACTGGAAAGTCCTTTGCAATGTGGAGAGTGTCTTTCCAAATCGCAGGGCGCAGCGCAGCGACGGCCTCGTTATCAATCTCAAGCACACGCCACACAGTGGCCAGCCTGTGGAAGGCGGGCTCATCTACCATCACAAGGCTGGCGCCGAAGGCGAGAGCGATGAGCGGAACGACGATCAGGAGCGATTTCCTGTGCCTCCTCCTTGCTGCCACGGTGGCAAAGATGAATACGAAACCGGCAGCTAGCGATATCAGCCCGCCGCGCGAGGCACAGGCAAAGACGGAAGCGGACATCACCGCCAGCGCCAGAATCAGAAGAACACTTAACCCCACCTCTTTACCAGCCAAATAGTCAACTATCTCTCCCCTGCTTCTGAGTCTCTTGGCGCGCCAGGGAGCCAACATTCCTATCAGCGCGCCCAGAGCCAGCGCCATACACATATTCGCAAAGCCAGCAAAGTGATTTCGGTTCACAAAAGGACCGAACATGCTGCCACCGTAGCGGCGAGTGCGCAGCCAAAAGAGCTTGTCTGTACCACTGAAACTTTGCAGCAATCCTATCAGGGCAATGACGAAGCCCATGCAAATAATAGTGGCATAGAGCGTCAGCCGCTGCGGTCGCCTGAGGCCGCTATAGCCGATGGAAAGAAACACCAGCGCATAAGTGAGTACCAGCAATAGGTTCTTCTTGGTGGCCTCGGGATACATGCTGAGGGTGGTGAAGCTGAAGCTATCTTCGGAATCGGAACCGCGCCCTGATACGGATTCGGCAGTGTCAGAGCCGATTGCCTTGAGCTCAACGTTCCTGGGCGAAATTGCGCCGACCATCCCCTTCGGCAATGGGACAAGCTGAAATAGCCCGAGCGCTATAAACAGGCCTGCAATGGCAAGGGGAGCTGCGGGGCGACTACGCCGCCTGATCCCTCTGCCGGGAAGAAAAAACAGTAGCGCCAGTACGACGGCGCCGGCCTGTAGCACCGTCTTGGCCCATACTTCCACACTGCCAAAGGCTAAAGGTGCAAAGACCAGGAGCGCCACACACACAATAGTGATTGCCCAAGAACGAGCCATATAGCTCAGCGCCTCAAAAGAGAGACTTTGCTGCTGATTGCGTCAGCCGTGTAGCGCTGGCAATATTGACCGCAATGCCGCGAGAGGTCAAGTGAAAATGTGCAGGCGTCGCCCTTCAAATCGCTCCTAAGGTCTTATGCTGCGCCAAGTGCCGGGAGCTGACCGTGCGGGGTGCGGGCAATGAGGGCTTGCCGAGTAAGACATTTTTCGACACGATAAGGTGGAAACAGCGGGGCTGTGAGGCTATCATAGGGGGCAGGAAAAGAGGACTTAGGGCTTTCATTCGATGGAGGTCTGAGGGTGGCGAACGTTCTCTCTGAAACCGGGAAGGCATGACCATGGCTGAAAGTGAATTCGAGCAATTCCTGCTGACGGTAGCCAGTGAAGTGGACAGGCTGGTTGCCTATAAGAAGGTGAAGGAACAATTTCAGCATCACATAAAGCTCTTTGGAAAGATGCGGGCGGCCAGGGACAAGGAGGAAACCAAGTATAGAGAGAATGCCAGGAAGTGCAGCCAGCTACGAGACAAGAAAGCCGGGCGGCCTGAGCCCGGCTGGATATGGGAAAATAGCGTCTCGACTCCGGCTATACCGGATGGTTACTGGCGCCCACCAGAGAGCAAACTGCCACCCGACCCTGTTCTCTGGCTTCAGCCAGGCGTTGACGTCGACCCCGAGCGGCCTGTCGCGAGCCTCGCGGCCGAACGGCAAAGAGCCCCGAATAGCGAAGAAAAGCTTACGTGCTCCTATGTCGTGCTTGCGCTTATTCACGATGAAAAGGCAGAACTCCTTACGTATGAGCCTATATTTGGTGCCCCCAAAGAGCACGACCCTATTCCGTGGTGGGATAGCTGGCTCGGGAGATTGGCTCAGGCATGGTGCTACCCTGTTTGGCAGCACCAGGACCTCACCACCGTGGCAAGAGCGTTCATAGAGGATTGTCTTGACCGGGTGAAGGCAGACCTCGCGCCAGTCCACACAGCGGCTCTCCAGGCACCGCGTTCGTGGGACGTGAAAGCCTCATGCCAACTAAACAAGGATGGGAATGTGGTCGAGGGCTGGCGGGTCGAATCGGCAGCCCTGCAAGCGCCGACCAAACTTCCATGGGCAGCGGGATGCTGCCTGCTAATCCTGGCCGCAGAAGCCAAGAGAACAAGGAAAGAGAAGGACCGTCCGTATGTGCCCCAAAGGGACTTCCAAAAACCCCGAGAGCGCTGGAAAAAGTTCGCTTGCCAAAAGCCTTCGCGCGAGATACCGAAGCTGGAGGAAGCGCTTAAACCTTTATCCGTAATTGAGCACGTTCGGCATCTGGGTTACCGTCTTTCCCCCGGAATCAGCGCCGACACATCTGAGTCCGCCTCCGACACGAAGGGACGCTGGCGGATAACGGTAAGCCTGAATTACAGCCAGTACAAGTCTGGCTCTCCCACGAAGGGACTTGCATAAGTCCCTCTCGCGCGCGAACTCAAGCCCCGCAAGCGATTGCAGCCCACTTCAGGGACATCTCTAAGTCCCAGCAGACAGTTACTATTTTTCCGCCTATGATAGCTCTTGGTTAGAGTAGAGATACCGTTAGGAGGCATTGTGTGATGGTGACTGTGAGCGAGATTGCCAAGCGCCTTGGGGTGCCGACGTATCGCGTCGATTTTTATCTGCGCACCCGGAATGTGAAGCCGGTCACCCGAGTGGCCAACATCCGCCTCTTCGACGAGCAGGTTGTGCTAGAGGTGGCGGCCATGCTGGCAGCCAGTCGCCATAACCGGCGGAGGAAGCAGGAATGACTGGAGCAGGTTTGTGCCTGGCGGCGCTCGTTTACGCAGAAAAGGGCTGGGCTGTCTTTCCGTGTCACACAGTCACGGACGGGCGCTGTAGCTGCGGAAAGCCCGACTGCGACAGCCCCGGAAAACACCCACGCACGGAGCACGGTTTCAAGGACGCAACGCCAGACCGGGAGGTGATCGAGGCCTGGTGGGAGCGGTGGCCAGATTCCAATATCGCGGTGGCTACCGGCAAGGTGAGCGGCATTGTGGTCCTGGACCTTGATCGGCATGGCGAGGCCGACGGCGTGAAGGCAATCAAAGCCAACTACGAACTGCCCGCCGACACACCCTGCCAACTTACCGGCGGCGGAGGCCTTCACTATTTCTTCAAGTGCCCTGAAGGAGGCTTTCCGTGTAAGATGGGGATCCTGCCTGGCGTGGAGGTCAAAGGGGACGGTGGCTACGTGATCCTGCACCCGTCCCTGCACCTCTCAGGGCGGCGCTACGAGTGGAAGCTGGAACCCTCGAAAGTGCCCCTGCTCCCCGTACCCAACTGGGTGGCTGACCTTTGCACAAGACCACTGGCTCTAGGGGGCCAGGGGGCCGTCAATGGTCTGATCGGGGAGCTCCTGGTGGGAGTGGACGAGGGCAACCGCAACAAGGCGGCAGCGGTCCTAGTCGGCCACTGGCTGGCGAAAGGCCTCAAGCCCGAGGATATCTGGCCCCTGCTGAAGACCTGGAACCGGGGCAACAACCCGCCCCTGGAGGAGAGCGAACTCGCCAAGACGTTCAAATCAATCGTGGACAGGCACCAAGCACGTGTCCACGAAGTGACCGGTATCCTGGCCGAGCTCACTACCGACCCGGTGGAGCTGGAGGCAGGACTGCGCGAGATCGCCGCCCTGGTGAAGAACGCCGACACCACGCGCCGTGAGATAGTCCGTGGCGCCGTGATTGCCAGACTAAAAGAGTTAAACCTCGAGAGGCCCGCGCGCCTGGTTGACGCGGTACTGCGGGACGGTGCCCCTGCGAAAGCCACCGGGCAAGGGCAGCCCATTTCCTGGGATGACCCGGAGCCCTGGCCTGAGTCTGTGAACGTGGCCAAACTTCTCGACCAGCTGGTGGGCATCATCACCCGCTACGTGGTGTTACCCCGACACATCCCCGAAGCAGCGGCCCTATGGGTAGTTTTGACCTGGTGCCTTGATGCCTTTGACGTCGCGCCCTATCTGGCCGTGACCAGTCCGCTGCTACGCTGCGGCAAGACCACGCTGCTGACCCTGCTGGGCTTGTTGGTGCGAAGACCCCTCTTCGCTGCCCACGCGACGTCGGCAGCGGTGTTTCGTGTCCTGGAGAGGGCCCGTCCTTGCCTGTTGCTTGACGAGCTGGACACCTATCTGAAAGACGACCACGAGATGAGGGGAATCCTGAACGCCGGGCATTTGCGCGGCGGCTGCGTGATCCGGTGCGTGGCGGTTGGCGACGATTTCGAAGAGCGCGCCTTCGGCGTGTTTGGCGTGAAGGGGTTTGCGAAGATCGGAGCGCTTAACAGCACCTTGGCTGACCGTTCCATCGTCGTGGAGATGCGGCGGAAGAAGCGCGGCGAGCGGGTAGAGAGGCTACGCTCCAGGGAGACAAAAGAGGAGTTGGAGCCTGTCCGCCGCATGCTCGCACGATTTGCTGAAGACAACCTGGAGGCGCTCAAGATAGCCAGGCCGGCGGTGCCGGCGGCATTGAACGATCGGCAGGCCGATAACTGGGAACCCCTCCTGGCTATTGCGGACCTGGCAGGCCCTACCTGGAGTGAGCGCGCCCGGGCGGCAGCCCTAGCCCTGAGTGGCGGGGAGGGCGACCAGGACGCGGCGGGAACCCTGCTGCTTGCCGACATCAAGAGCTGTTTCGACGACAGCGCACCTGCCGACCCCAAGGACGCGGGCAAGCTGCCCACGGTGACACTGCTGGAACGCCTGCACAAGCTCACCGAGCGCTCCTGGGCGACCTGGAGCCGCGGGAAGCCGATAACCGCAAACGGGCTGGCCAACGTGCTGAAGCCCTACGGGGTCCGGCCCAGGGACCTGTGGCTCGAAGGACGCAATGTACGAGGCTACGAAATGGCCAACTTTGAGGATGCCTGGGAACGTTACCTGCATACAGATATGGCTGCCGGGGGGACGCCAGGTTCCGAGGTTCCGAGGAGCCAAGAAATTCAAGGCTTCTAGGGCGATTCGGGGTCCGAGGACGGTTCCAGTCCCTCGGAACTTGAAATGCCCGCAAACCCTTATGGCACAAAGGGTCTCGTAACCTCGGAACTTGAAAGGGGGGAGAGCTGCCAAATATGTGGCTCCGAGCGCTTCTGGAAGCTTACCGGGGGAGACTGGCGCTGCGCGAGGTGTCATCCTCCCGGAGACCCCGGCCGGGCGGCCGAGTGGCGAGGTGCAGAGGGCGGTCGGGAACCCGGAGAGGATCACATGGCCGAGCTGCCCTGAGGGACCCAAGGGATGAGCTGGCTGAAGAGGCGTGTCGGGGATGAGGCTGGACCTGTTCGCCAATGGGCGAATGGCCGCTGAGGTGCGACCAGGTGAGCGGACTACGCCCCGCCGCGGCGGGCTACGTCGGCTGAAATTGACTGTGAGATTGAGATTGAAAGTGGGCAAGAGTGATTTGATACCTATGCCTGAGGGAGGATGCGAAATTGACAGTAATTTCCCAGAAAAAAGATGCTCTACGCAGGGCAAGGGCGGCAAAGGGGAAATCGGTTGATGCGTACCTGGGAACACTGGTGGAGCGCCGGAGTGAAGGTGTCAAACTGGAGCTCTGGGCTGACCCCATGAACTGGATTATTGTGGAGGGGAAGCGAAAGCACTTCTTCAGCACCTTTGATGGCGCCATGAGCTGGCTTTTTCAGTGGCTGCTAAAGCACAGGCTGATGGAGAAGGAGTGGCAGGAGCTTGCGGGCATTCGCCAGCAGGTGGAAGCCTTAGGAGAAGAGATGCCGTTACTGAAGCGCCGTATGGAGCAATACGAGCAAGAGCGGAAAAAGAGGTTCGGGAAAGACGGCATAGAGGATTCGGGGAGTGAGAACTGGCCCAGGCAATGAGGAGAGCAGTTGTGACAAATGACTTGGCCGGCTTGATATCGCGCGAAGCTCTCAAGAAGAAGTTCAGCTTGAGCGACAGGATGCTCAGGGGCTGGCAGAAGATGGGCTTGAGGCCGGTGCGCATGGGAAGGCGGCTCTATTACTGGCAGGATGAGGTCGCACAATGGGTGAGCATAAACTGTCGGGTGAATGAAACTAAGTGCGGAGTTTTCCGACAAAAAAACGTGCGCGTGCGTGCGCGCGCGAGGATAGCACAGAGCAGCTAAGAGAGCAGCTATGACGTGCATGCGCGCAGACGCCAAATCGCTACTCAGGCATACAGCGGTTGTGAATACGTTGGCAGCAATGGTGCACGATTTTTCGACAAAAAAGGGTGCGCGCACGCGCGCGAGACCACTCAGAGCAGGCAAGTGAGCAGCTATGACGTGCCGTCAATTACCAGGCGGACAGGCGGGTCAGTGACCACTGCCGTGACCAGGGGAGATGAGGTCAACTCATAGACTGTTGAGGCCATTGTGCAAGAATTACTCACAGACAATGATGTGGTCAAGATACTGAAACTTGACCAGTTGGGCCTCAAGTCTCCCAGGGAAGCCCTGCGCAGTCTCCGCCGCACCAGGCAGATAGGCTTCGTGAAGCAGGGACGGCACATCCTGTATACCCACAGAGACGTGGAGGACTACATCAAGCGGAATCACGTGGCGCCCTTGGAGAGTTGAGGAGACGCGCCCGCCACGGCGGGGGGAGCTTCCAGGGCATTTCGGAAAATCTGAGGATTTCCTTATTGACACCAGGCGCCCCCCGGGATAGAATGAGGGTAGCTTAAGAGGTGTCCGATGTCTATGAGTCGGTCAGTCAGGCGGTCAGTATCCCGGGAGAGCACATCGCTATCGGTGCGCCTCTTAAGCACCGGGGTGCTGGCCGTCTTTTGTTGGAGGGCTAGTCATGTGGAAGAAGGCGTGGCTGTATAAGCGGAAAGCAAAGAAGGGGGTCAAGTATGCGCTGCGCTGGTACGACGAGCGGGGGCGGGTCAGGACGCAATCCGTAGGTCCTGACAAGAAACTGGCGGAAAGGCTCAGAAAGGAGAAGGAACACGGGATTAACAGCGGCGTCACCCGAGAGGTCACCCGTATCACGTTCGAGGACTTCGTTCGCGAGCACCTTGAGCTGGTAAAGGGGAGACTGTCAGAGCGCACGGTGCCGGAACATGAGACCACGCTTCGTCAGTTCCGAGAGACCTGCGGGCCTCGCCTGCTTGCGGACGTCAGTGTGCGCATGGTCGAGGAGTTCCTGTCGGCAAGGCGCAAGCATGTCAGAGACGCGACCGTCAACAGGAACCTGAGGACGCTGAAGGCGGTCTTCAACCTGGCCATCAAGCGGGGCTATCTGGAGTCGAACCCTTTTGCCCAGGTGAAGCAGGTCAAGGAGCCCCAGCGGGAAATCCGGGTGCTTTCCACCGAGGATATTGAGAGGCTCCTGGAAGCGTGTCCTGACCTGCGCGGGCGATGCCTGGTGTACCTGGCCTTAGTGACGGGCATGAGGCGGGGGGAGCTCTGCAACCTGCGCTGGTGCGACCTTGACCTGGCAGCAGGGCTGGTTCGCATTGTTAACCGCGAGGGGTGGAGCACCAAGAGCCGCAAGAACCGCATCGTGGGCATTCCTCCCGGCGCAGTCCTGATGCTGGAGGAACTCCGCCTGGTGAACGACTACGAGTATGTGTTCTCAACCACGGGTGCTCCTCCGCGTGGCGACAACACGAGAAAGGAGTTTGCCCAGATCGTCAAGGAGTCAGGCATCAAACACGCTACGCTTCACGACCTGCGGCGCACGTTCGTGACCCACCTGGCGATGGCCGGTGAGAACGAAGCGATCGTGCAGGCCTTGGCCGGTCATCAGTCCATGGACACGACGCTCAAGTACTATACCAAGGTGTTTCCGGAGAAGCTCACGAAGGCGTGGGAGAAGCTTCCCTACGTGGAGATGGGCGCCAGAATCGTATCAAAATCGTATCGAGCCCCTTCTGATGCTTCATTCCAGCAGTCACGTCAAAGCGGCAAGTCTCTGGGGTGCAACGACTTAGAGTGGCGCGCCCGGCAGGAGTCGAACCTGCAACCATCGGATTCGAAGTCCGTTACTCTGTCCAATTGAGCTACGGGCGCTCAAGAAGGTTTATTGACCTGCCCTGCTGGAGGCAGGGAGTAGGCTCCCGCTCCCGGTAGCAGGTCCCCACAAACTCCCGAGCAAATGACGACGAAGTCCGCAAATCGTGAGAACCTGCGCGCTTTCGTTTCTGCCTATAGTATCTTACGTAATCCGTTCCTCAGCGTCGAGAAAAAAGTGGTGGGCTGGCTTCTCCATCACTGTTCCCACAGTTTTCCATTGTGGGAGCTGGGCATCTGGATACAATCTTAGCTGAGTCCTGTATGGTCCGGTTTTGACGACACCAGAAAAGGAGCTGTGGTGGGTCCGCTCAAGGTGTTTATGGTAGCTGGCGATATTTCCGGTGACCGGCACGGCGGCAGCCTGGTCAGAGAGATGCGGAAACTCCGGCCCGACATCGAAGTAGCGGGGCTGGGAGGGCCGGCGCTGGCGGAGGCGGGTTGTCAAGTCATGCACGACATGATGCCCCTGGCAGTCATGGGGCTTAGAGACGCTCTGAAGATACTGCATGAGGTCAAGCGCCTCATGCGAAAGGCGCTGGTGTTCTTGAGGCGTTGGCGGCCTGACGTCGTTGTGCTTATCGACTATCCCGGTTTCAACATCCATTTTGCCAAGTTCTTGAAAGAGGAAGGCAGGCGCACGGTCTATTATATTCCCCCGCAGCTATGGGCCTGGGCTCCCGGGCGGATACGGAAAATCCGCGAGCGCTTTGACAAGGTGCTGGTAATACTTCCCTTCGAGGAACCCCTGTACCGACAAGCGGGTATCGAGACGGAATACGTCGGTCACCCCGCGTTCGACTATCTTTCCAAAGTTAAGTTGCGCCCGGCATTTCGCACAGAACTGGTCGTGAAGGAGAATGAACTCCTGCTGGGGATGCTTCCCGGCAGCCGCGTTCAGGAGATCGAAAAGAGCCTCCCCATGCTCTACGGAACGGTAGCCCGAATTCGCCGCGAGCTACCGGCCGTGCGCTTCGTCCTGACCTTGAAGGATGCGCTCCAGGTTGCGAATGCAAAGACATTCGTTGCTGCGAGTGGTCTGCCCATCGTGGTGGTGCAAGATGCGACTTTCGACGTAATGGCGGCTTCCGACCTGTGCCTGGTGGTGAGTGGCACGGCGACGCTGGAATTGGCCTATTTTCTCACCCCCATGGTGATTGTCTATCGGGTGCATCCCTTATCGCCTCTGCTGGCCAGGTTGATACTGAAGACCGACCATATCGGATTGGTGAACGTCATTGCCAACCGCCGAATTGCGCCCGAGCTTCTGGTGGGGACGGACAGTGGCAAAACAGTTGCTCGAGAGGCAATAACGCTGCTAAAGGATGAGGACTTGCGCGCGGCGCAAGTTGCGAACCTGCGCCAACTCAAGGCGAAGGTTGCCTACCCCGGCGCCTCCCGCCGCGCCGCCGAGGCCGTGCTGCGGGTAGTGGAATCTGCATGAGAGGGCGCATCTGGTTCCACTTGAATTCCATTTCTTGACCCATTGTCCTTGGGCTTTTTGGGTGGGAGCTTCAGCCTCATAAGGTAAGGCAGGCGATGTGGCTATTGTTTGTTGTTGCCGTTGTTTTCAATCAGGTCGGGGGAGAGCAGGGGGGCGGGGCGTTTGACCTTGCGCAGGTCGTGGCTGTGGATGGCTTTGATGACCTGGGTGGCGGCTTCCAGAGCTCTGAGGCCGTGTTCACCCGAGACCACGGGCTGATGGCCATTGCGGGCACAGTCGATAAAGGACTCCAGTTCCTTCTCCAAGGGGTTGTGGTCATCCATGCGGATGTCGCGGATGGTGACCAGGTCGCTGAAATCAAGGTCCTTCAAGTCAGCGAGGCTGCGAATCTCACCCACCTTGCTCTGGAGTGCATCCACGGAGAAGTCGGGTTTGAGTTTATAGATGTAGCCCTTCCTGCCCTCGTAGTCGAGTGAGATGTAGGAGTGTGTGGAGAAGACTCTGATTTTGCGCATGCGCTTGAGCGCAATGCGACTGGCGGTCACGTTGGCCACACAGCCACTCTTAAAAGTGAGCCGCGCGTTGGCCATATCCTCGCGCTCGCCGATGATGCCAAAGCCGGAGGCATCGACTTTCCTGAGCTTGCTCTTGACCAGGTGCAAGATAACATCGATGTCGTGAATCATGAGGTCGAGAACCACGCCTACGTCCTGGGCGCGGAAGCTATAGGGATGGAGTCTATGAGCTTCGATGAACATGGGGGTGATGTTGAAACTGTTGATGGCCATGATGACAGGGTTGAAACGTTCGATGTGTCCCACCTGCAGAGGGATGTGGTTCTTCTGGGATAGCTTGACCAGTTCCTTGGCCTGGTCCACGGTCTCCGTGATGGGCTTTTCCACCAGCACCGGAATGCCCTGGCTCAAGAAGTCCTTGGCGACCTCGTGGTGTGTGCGGGTGGGGGTGACGATACTGACGCCATCCACCTTAGCCATCACTTCATGGTAATCGCTGAAGGCGCGCGTCTTGAACTGCTGGGCCACAGAACGGGCCTGCTCGCCGTCGGCATCGACCACGCCGATGAGGTCAACATCAGGCATCTCGGAGTAGATGCGGGCGTGATTCTGACCGAACTTGCCTACTCCGATGACGGCGGTTTTGAAAGGCATCAGTGTCTCCTCAGCGCTTCCCGGGCGCGCCCTTGCTTGCCAGCTTGAGCGGCACGTAAGAACTCGACGAGCAGGCGCACTTCACGCGTGAGCTCGCTTTGCTCAAGTCGCCGGAAAGCTTCATTCCGGTTAAGGTCTTCTTTCCAGATAACGCGGCAGGCATCACGCAGGCGGGTGATGCGCTCGTCGCTGAAGCCGCCCCGTTTCAAGCCTACTACATTGACCTGGCGCACGCTGGCGGGATTACCGGCAGCAATCATGAAGGGGGGAACGTCCTGTCCGATGCCACTCATCCCACCCACGAATGCATACTGGCCCACGGTACTGAACTGGTGGACGGCCACGCCCCCACAGATGTAGGCGTGACTTTCCACCTTCACATGGCCGGCCAGCAGCACCAGGTTACACATTACCACATGGTCTTCGAGAATGCAATCGTGCGCCACGTGGGAAAATGCCATCAGAAAGTTATGGTCTGCGACCCTGGTGGTGCCATCATCCTTGGCCGTGCCCCGGTTGATGGTTACCCCTTCGCGAATGACGTTGTCGGAGCCGACCACCAGTCGGGTTTTCTCATCAGCATAACTCAGGTCCTGGGGCGGCCCACCGAGCACGACACCCGGATGAATGTGGTTGCGCTCGCCCAATTTGGTGTGCTTGCAGATGGTAACGTTGTTGGCAATAACCGTGTGACGACCGATGACGACGTTCTCCTCAATGACACTGAAGGGGCCGACCGTCACGCCCTCACCAATTTCAGCAGTAGGATGAATCTGAGCTACCGCGTCTATCAAGGTAGTTTCTCCCTGTCATTATCGACCAGGACGAACTTCATCTCCGCCTCGGCGACCAGCTTTTCATTGACGGTGGCGCGGGTGCGCACGTGGCCGCCGCGGCGGTTAGCGTTGAGCACGGTCGCTTCCAGAACGAGCTGGTCGCCGGGCACCACCGGCCGACGGAGCTTGGCCTTGTCGATGCACATCAGCATAGGCAGCTTGTTTCTATCTTGCTGATAACTCATCAAGAGGACACCTGCAAGCTGCGCCATGGCCTCCACCTGCAAAACACCCGGCATAATAGGTCGGGTGGGAAAGTGCCCCTGGAAGAAGGCTTCGTTGAAGGTGACGTTCTTAATACCCACGGCACGTTTGCCCTCTTCCATCTCGATGACCCGGTCCAGCAGCAAGAAGGGATAGCGGTGGGGGAGTATTTCCAGAAGCTTCTCCAGCTTGAGGGTGGAGTCCTGGTGCATTTGTTTGTCTTTCTCTCGCACCAGCTTGCGGAGGAGCTGGGCATTGAGCGCGTGGCCGCTCCTCACCGCTACGATGTGCGCCTGGAGGTCGGCATTCAACAGGTAAAGGTCGCCCATGAGGTCCAGGACTTTGTGCCGCGCGAACTCGTCCGGGAAACGCAGCTCATTGTTAATCACGCCGTCTTCGCCTACTACCAGGACGTTGTCGTAAGAAGCCCCCTTGCCCAGACCGAGACGCTTGTACTCCTCCACCTGGAACTCAGGAACGAAGGTGCGTGCCGGCGCAATTTCTCGCGCAAAGCTCTCCGGTGTTATCTTAAGACTATAAGTCTGTGCCGGGATGGTGGGGTCACCATAGTCCAGCGTGTAAGTGATGACCAGGCCATCCGAATTGGGTAGTGCCACCAGGGCGGCAGCGCCCTGGCTGACACTGATGGGCTGGGATAGTGAGAGTGTGATTCTGGTTTTGTCCTGCTCCACCAGCCCGGCCTTAGCGAGCGCTTCCAGATAGCACTGTGAAGAGCCATCAATATTGGGAAGGTCGGGGCCTTCCAGTTCAGCCACCACATTGTCCACCTGTAAGCCTAGCAGCGCCGCTAACAGGTGCTCTGCCATCTCCACCCGGGCAGCGCCGTTGGTGAGAGAGGTGCGATGGGGCTGCTGTTTAAGCGAGTCCAGATTGGCAGGCACCGCGGGCTGCTCGGGCAGGTCGGTACGGATGAAGGTCACACCCGTATCAACAGCGGCAGGCTTCAGACGCAGGCGCGTATGGGTACCCGAGAACAGGCCCACCCCTTCGACTTCGACCTCATTCCTGATGGTCTTTTGCCGACGACTCAAGTTGGGCAATCCTTTCCTGAAGCTGCTTGATGGTCTTGGCAAGCTCGGGCAATCGGCGCACCAGAGCCTGCACCTTGAGTTCCCTGGTATGTTCCCAGGCGGGTGAGCCTGAGACTACTTTTCCCGGCGCAATATCCCGTGATACGCCGGCCCCCGCTCCTACTATTACATTATCGCCAATTTTGACGTGTGGCACCACTCCAGATTGGGGCGCCAGGATGACGTGGCTTCCCAGCTTGGTCGAGCCGGCCACCCCGCTTTGGCCTACAATAAAGG
>SDBU01000744.1_pt1 | contig 46503 bp, 79 predicted proteins | sample 2277071 | NCBI WGS metagenome assembly SDBU01 (sample SAMN10397929, study PRJNA504765) | marine sediment metagenome | isolation source: marine sediment core GS08_GC12, 126 cmbsf | place: Arctic Ocean: Gakkel Ridge, Loki's castle | collected 2008
AAGAGCAGGAGAAATGATATGAAAATACGTGTACTACTCCACAAGCCGAAAAGATGGGACTTACTCGGCCAAGCAATACGCATCTGGACAGGGCTTATCTCGGCTAAGAACAGGACGGTCGGGCCGTATGACCATGCGGAGGTGTGGACGCCGGATGATATTGGATTGTTCAAGAGGTCAAACGGCACTGAATACACGGGTCACAGCCGCAAGGTTATATATAAGGTTGTCGGCACCTGCTGGACATCTACCATGAAAGACAAGGCCAAGGGCACCGTCAAGCGTCCTGCGAGCGATGTAGTCCATAACCCTATAAGGTGGGATTATATCGAGATCGAATTTGGCGGCGACGATATGATATATCCAGACGACTACGATGCTCTAATGAATTACATGGAACAAGCCGTAAGGAATAATAAAGGTTATGGAAAATGGGATTTTGCTAAATTCTTTGGTCTGGGCTGGTTGATAGTGGATAAAAAACGCAATATATGCTCGGAGTTCTGTAACAACGCCCTTTGGAATGGTGGAATACTGGAAAAACATGGTGTGGTTTCCCCCCGCAGGCTGGCATATTTGCTGGTACAGGCAGGACATAAAATTGAGAGGCTAAAATGAAAAAAGAATGGCGAATGTTCCGAAATGTGACGATATGGCTGATTATGTTAGGGATATTGTTGTGGTCGGCGGTAGGCTGCAAAATTACGCATATTCCCGGCAAACTGACGGTAATTTCGTTTCTATCCGATAGTGAGTTCAAAGAAGCGTATATTGAAACAGACCCTAACGGTGTGATGTGGCTTGTGAAATATGACGGGGACACTGCGAGGCTGGAATTTGACCCGCTGACACGAAAAATTAGCATAGGAAAGGAAAAGTAAAATGAAAGATTGGTATTTTGCGTTAACAGCACTACTTTTCATTATAGTCAGCATAGGCTTAATGATTGAGAGCCAAAAAAAGATAGTTAAGGCACAATCTTCCACGGATGCCGAGCAAGGGGACGCTCCCGCTTTTACTCTGGTAGAAATGAACGTATCAGCATACTGTAAAAGCTCCTGCTGCTGCGGAAAATGGGCTGACGGCACGACGGCCTCTGGTGTCCCTGCTGTGGGCTTAATCTGTGCAGCCCCGCCCGAATACCCATTTGGTACAAAGATGGACGTGGGCGGCGTTGTATACACTGTGCAAGACCGTGGCGGGGCCATAAAAGGGAATAAACTCGATCTGCTGTTTCCGTCTCACCAAGAGGCGTTAAATTTTGGAAGACAACAATTAACCGTAAAAGTATATGAAAGGGAAGAAAAATGAAATTGAAAACTCGGGTTGAAAAACTGGAAAAAGATTTGAAGCAGGCTATATGTGACCACGATTATAGCAAAAAAATCCACCTTAAAGACCTTTCTGGTTCCACTGTATGGATTACGGTTGTCTGCCATAGCTGTGGTCACATAAAAAGAACCTGCGCCGCCGGCAAGCCGATCATAGAGGCGTGCGAATTGCTGGTTAAAGAGGCCACAAAAAAATAAAAATTCCAAGTTAAGTGACCTTAACCAATAACCGAAACACTCCTATCGCAGCCCGCGTGAGGCTGTATCAAGTAGGAGAGCAGACATGAAAGAGTTTATGATTATGGTAGTGATTGTGGCAACAGCTTGTCTAGTAACGTTTGGATTGACCGGCTGCAACACCGTACAGGGCATCAAGGACGACATTACCGGGGCAAGGGACGGCATGATGAGGACGTACTATGAGACACACCTTGCGGAATAGAAACTTAGGGGGCGTCGTTTCGGCGGCGTTCCCGTATTTGAAAGGAAGGTTATATGTCATTTATCGAGAAATACATTGAAAACCAGCGGAAATGGAGTATTGGGGTTTTTGGCGAAGGCAGGCGGACTGAGGGGATATTGAAACATATCGCAAAAGAGAGCGAAGAGGTTCGGGCGGAACCGGACGATCTTGAGGAATGGATTGATATTGTCATATTAGCACTTGATGGTGCTTGGCGGGCAGGTCATTCCCCCCGAGATGTAGTCGATATGATGATGCACAAGCAGATGGTAAACTTCAACCGCGACTGGGACGTTCCAAATAGCGAAGATGAACCCGTAATGCACATACCCGAAGGAGAGAAACCATGAACACTGACAAAGATTTAACAGTAATTGACATTGAAGCAGGCAAAGAACCAACACTAAGGACAGCAGGAAAGAGCCTGAACCTCACAGACGAAGCGATTGACAGAATCCTTGAGGACATGCAGGACGGCGGCTACACTGAACGCCGGAAAGAAAACGGGACTTTTTAACGATTGAGGAATAAGCAGAAAGGAAATAGCGATGTGTGAAGAAAAAGGAATTTGCGACCCAGAAAATTGTTGTGCAGAGTGCAAGCATGGCAGTATACCATGCGAGGGAATGACATTTGAGGCAGATCCAGAAAGGCAGGATAAGAAATGACCCCCGAACAAATACTCAAAGCCGACGATAAGACCTTGCCAGCTATGGCAGGGAAAGTGTTGCAACCGGACGCTAAACATTACTGGACAAACACTGGTGGCATAGAACACTGTAAGAACTGCCGAGAAATGTGGAACGCCTCGAAAGAAAATACTACTTGTCATTGCCACATCCCCCTCACCCCCGACAACGCTTTCAAGTGGCGAGATTGGGCGGTGGAGAAGTATGGGGCAAAGTGTTTTATGAAGGCAGTTGAGACCGTAGGGAATGAATGTTTGGGATATGTAGACGAAAGTGCGTTTATCTGCTTTGGAGACCCCATCCACTACATAAAAGCCGCAATGCTATGTGTGGTGAAGGCAGTAGCACATGGAAAGTAAGACCCCGCCCCCAACCATAGGCCGGACAGGGTTAACACACTGAACGGAGCGTGGGGAGCTAATTTGGGGTGTTGGTAAGTCCGAGCTGGTCATACGCCATATCAATAATTTCACGGAAGGCGTCTGTTTCCTTATTGCACTTCTTACCAGAAGCGGACATAATACGGCCAGTGCCAATAAACTTTCTAAATATGGCGTCCGCTTTCAGTCGGTGTGGCTTGCCAACATACATCATCTCCTCGTAAGTCTTGAGCTTCCTTGCCTTTTTTAAGCCTGGCAGATCGTCGCCAGTTACGCCGTTATGGGTTAAGGGCAGGCCGGTTTCGTGGTCTTTTATCGGGATGTGGGTGTTTTTGTCTTGCATTTTACTGTACTCCTGTTATAATTAAGGGGTTATTTTGGCAAGTCCATAGCTTTTCGATTATTCTTTAGTCTCATTCCGTTCGCACTCGACCTGAAAACCTTTTGGTTCAGCGCCAAAGGGGGCAAATGTCTGAATAAACCGGCGCATATAATAGCCAATCAGTATATCAGACACCTTTCTTTTTTGAAGGGATAAGTAGTGCATGCCAACATCAAACGCATCGAAACCTTGAATTTCGTCCATAATACATACTCCATATTAGGGTTAGTTCTTTCTCATTAAAATATACCACGCCAAGCACTGAGGCGCAACAACCATAACTGCATTCCACATTATCGCGGTTGAAAGTTCCATTATTTGCCTCCCTCGGCTTTGGCGGTTGCATCCTTAATCTGGTTTTCTGTTTCTTCGGTGTTGTATATTTGTTCTTCGTCTTCGCCCCACAAATTGGCCCTTAATAAATCGTTTGTTAGAGCCTTGATTGTGGCCAAAGCCGACTCGCACGCTGCCAGTAAATCAGCATGGCCTTCAATGATTCGGGATAGCGGTTCAACGTGCAAAGGTTCAATGCTACCCGATACGGTGGTGTATTCGTCTGCTTTACCGTGTGCGATGTAACCGTCATCGTCTATCCAGTATTTTCCGTCTTGCATTTTCTATCTCCTTAAAAATAAGATTAACATTAAGCCCCTATTGCCATTGAAGGCCACGGCTAGCCGATAGGGGTGGGAGTTTAACCAAAAACAGTCCAATGCTTGCGACCTATGTGTTTTTCGTGTTTTTTTGCAGCTTCCGTGAGTTGGTAGGCGTTGTCAATCGTAAAACTGCCGCCATCTAACTCGTCGCTTCTTTCTTCGGCGTTGCAATAGGTCACGTTCAGGGTTAGTTTGGTTTTGTCTTGGAAGGCGTTTTGTAGGACTTCAAACGCTCCAATAGCCCTAATAGGCACATCGTCACAGTCGTTATATATACCATCACAGAAGGCGAAAAAATCAGTTTCTTCTTGGTCGAGAATTTCCATTAACGCCTTGTACTCATCAGGGCACATCTCTTTAACAAACGCTTCCTCGATACAATCTTCATAACAGCAATAATTGTTCATACTCATAATTTACTCCCTTCAAAATAAGATTGATATTTTACTTGACAAAACGTAATTCAGGTGATACAATAATTTATAACATCATGGGCAGGCGGTTCGGAATACCGCTTTTTGGGTGATAGCCCTATCCCATGATATAATTATTACGGAGATAATAGCAATGAAACAATGTCCTAAGTGCAAGAGAACAATATCTAGCGATGGTTTTTACCTAAACAAAAAAACAAAATCAGGGTTACAGTCATGGTGTAAGGAATGTAGTAGAATAGCAAGTAAGTGGTACCACAAAGAAAACCCGCAAAAAGCCAAGATTTATTCCCACAGAAGCCGCAGAAAGCGGACTAGTGATTGCTATCAGTTTACGGTTAAGGAGTACGAAGTATTGTTACAGCGAAGCAATGGTGTCTGTGAAATTTGCGGATCCCCAGAGACCATTAAGTCTAGGACCGGGACACTTAGGCCTCTTTCGATAGATCATTGCCATAAAACAGGCAAAATTAGGGGGTTATTGTGTCACCGATGCAATGTAGCGATAGGTCTTTTCAAGGAAGACTTAGACATAATGGCGTCTGCCGCCTCCTACTTAATAAATAACGGTATTTAGTTTTTAAAGAGCAATTTCTTTCTCAGTTTAGGTTGACGTCCACAAACCCTAATAGCCGTTCAGCGTATAGATAATCAGCTTCGGCCTTCTTATACTCTTGTTTAAGCGTGTTAGTCTCAAATAGTTCTGCAAACTGTCGGGCCTGGACACACTTGCTTTTAAGTTCTTCTAATGTAGTCATGATAAACCTCCCTAAATAGAACACCATTAACCATTTGAATCATTTACTGCCTTCTGCTTATCCGATAGGGTTTCATAAGAACTATTCTCACAATCGCCATTATAACAATTAGAGCAAACACCTATATCAATACAATCGCAATTAACAGACTTGGCGTGGGTTTCTTGTTCTTTGTTCATAATCAAAACTCCCTAATGAGTACCATTACTCTATGTTCAATATACCAGATTTATCGGACAAGTCAAGCATGAACTTTAAAAAGAACAAGATTTATCTGTGCGTATGAAAAAAACTACACTATTTTCAGAAATGATGCAAAATAACATTGACAAATGGCAAATCGTAGGGTATACTTTAACCATGCTACATGATATACGATGCAATGATGTCAAAACAGCACAAACAACGGGCGGAGTGTTTCAAAATATCAACAGCCCTATCGGACAGAAACTACAAATAAACCGAATAAAGGGGTTTTGTCCGTAAGGGCTTTTGTAACTAAAAAGAATAAATCATGCGAAAACAGCTAGATCGGGCGAAATAAAACACACGAGGATTGACGGTAAGCCGTTAAGATAGATGCGATGATAGTCTAGTAGGGTATGTTTAACAAGTTAATCGTCTATAAATGCGGGTGTAGAAGGCGACCGCGATTAAGTAATTAAACTTTAACCAAACCAGATCGGAGGTGTACATGACAGATAGACCACTAACAGCTAAAGAATCAACGACTATTGAGTATTACCTCGATCCAGCAAGTGAAACATTCAATAACTGGGGTAAGAGCTACCTAAGAGCTAATTATAGCGAGTGTAAGAACTGGGAGGCTAATGCAAAGCGGGTACATGATAAAGACGTTGTGAAACAGGGTATTGCCGATAGAAGGGCAAGGATAGAGGTTAAAACAGAGCGTACGGTGCAATCAATCGACCAAATGCAGCAAGCAGCCTACGACCTAGCCATGCGTAATAACCAGCCTAGTGCCGCCGTGAGTGCAGGCACAGCCATTGCCCGGCTCTACGGCATGGACAAGGACGTACACGTATCACAGGACACACCATCAGACCTGGACAGCACAGACCTTGACACACTACAGGCCCAGGCCGAGGCAGTGCTAGAGGCAAGGCACGCAGGGCCGAGGCTAGCCAGCAAGCCACCTAGCAGGCCCGTAGAGGGGCAAAGAGGTGAGACAGGGGAAAAGGTGGGGTAGGGCATATGTAAAGGCAAAGACCCCCAAGGGGGCCCCCAGTCGATATAACATAGCACTTAACGAGGTAATTGTAATGTACTTAACAAAAGACATAGAGAACCCAGATAGAGGCTTATGCTCTATCGGTGGCTGTGACCACCTCCAGCGCAACCATGGTACTAGTGGTAATAAGCGATGGGGCAAGCTTTGTGAGAAACACCACACCGACCCTGTTATGCGTGTTGAACGTGTAGCTGCCCAAAACCGCCATAGGATGTTACTTAAAGCGGAAAAGGCCGCGAGAGCGATTGAATACAGGCGAAACCAAAGAGTTGGCAAAGTATATCCTATGGCCTGTACTAAATGTGGACAAGTTAAGTCCAGAGAAGAATACCCTACTGGTAAAGGGCGAACTTGCAGAGTATGCTGTGCCGATAGGGCTCGCAACTACATGCTTAAAAAGAATTACGGCATTGGTGCAAGCGGGTATAAATCGCTCTTAGTGCAACAGAATGGCGTTTGTGCTATATGTGGGAACGAACCTACTGTCGGTAAAAAGCTATCAGTAGACCACTGCCATACGACCGACGATGTTAGGGGTCTATTATGCGACAAGTGTAACTTTGCCTTGGGGTTGTTTAATGACGACCTTGACCTTTTGGCGTCCGCCTCGTCATATTTGATAAATAGCAGGTTAAGGAAAATAGGATAAGGTGGCTGTATGATTCGTGAGGTATACGACACAAATAGAAGTATGTCACTGAAGAACCGTAAGGGTTCGTTTTGGTGCGACACGTGCGATGCTTGTAAGGTTCATCCGGGGCAAAAGTGCCCTCACTGTAATCATAGGCAAGATAAAAGAAGGTTAAAGCAATAATGGACACTAGCACTAGAGAAAGGAAAGACATATGGATACAGGTGAAGGATATAGCGAGCATGTGCTTGAAATCAAGCATTGGGGCCAAATAGACCGTGGCAAGTTGGTTCACGCCATGAGCATGATTGGCCTTTATATAGATTCAGCGAGCCACAGTGACCATGATGGTGAGCATAAGATGTACTTTAAAAAGGACTAGAACATGAAGCTACTCCGTTCGAAAGACAGATACGGCGTTACGGTGGTAATAATCACGATTTATTTAATTAAGGAGCCTCACAATGCAGTGTAAGTGGCATAAATGCAGTAACCAAAGTCGGACACGTTCTGAGTTCTGCTCGGACACATGTAGCAAAAGGTATCGCCGTAAGACAGAAAACCCCTCTAACTGTCAGCAAATACGGGCTGAGACAATTCCCGGCTTTGTTTATATCATCCAGAGCGGCGACAGTGACTACTACAAGATTGGGTGTACCGCTAGACGCCCCATTGCCCGCGTAAGAGACTTGCAGACCGGCTCGCCCGTTGAACTAAGATTATACGAGGTTTTCTACTCCTACGATATGGGTCAGCTTGAGAAGGACGGACAGGCGTTCTTTAGAGGTAAGCATGTGAGGGGAGAGTGGTACGAACTCACGCAGTGGGAATTAGATAGACTTGCGGCATATCTAGCCAAAGACGAACTCTATATCTACTACACCGAACATGACCAGTTAAACGCACAGCAAGCAGGTCAGAGGGTAGCTAGTGTTTTGGCTGACTATGAGTATAATGATATTTTGCCGGACGAAGTAAAAGAAGAGGTTTTAGTATGAGTGCAGAACAATGTCCAGTATGTAGAGGTGCAGGTGTGATTTATGGAATCGCTGAAACAGGCGCACAACCCACACAAACTTGTCACGGTTGTGGCGGCAAGGGCTGGGTGAGAGGTTGTAATTGTGGCCTATGTACTCCGTGGCCACCCTGTTATCCTTATGACAGTTTCTATGTTTCCGAACCATGTACCAACCTCCCGATTATATCGGTGAGTTCAGAGATACACTATCGGTTACTCACAGACCAGACCGAAGGTATGAACGTGCCGGGATGGAAGGTAGCCTAGCACTTACATCAGTTTTGAAAGGAAAGGAAAGAATAATGGGAAAGAATAAAATTATTGTCGGTGGCGAGGAGTTTGAACTGATAAACGCTGGCACAGAATATGAATTTGTCAAAGGTTGTATGGGCATTAGATATAAAGAGGCCTGTTTGCGAGAAGAAGGAATGACCATTATACACCCTATCGAAAGGAAAGAACATGGATAAAGAAGTAAAGATTAACGACAAGCTTTTAAACGACACCCTTGCCTATCTGCAGAGTTGTCCTCACAATGAGGTGGTAGGGATACTTAGCCGGTGGCAGGCATTGATCGAGGCGCCGGTGAAACCTAAGAAACCTGATTAACGGAACGGCACTTGACATGGATAATTATTTTAACAATATTGGTAATGGTTTGGTACTTTAGAGAAGAATGAGGAAAGAGAAATGAAAGAACATACAATCAAGTTACATGACTCACAGAAAGACAGTGCGATGCGAATTTTCAGCAATGGCGTAGTAATAGCCACAAGTGATATTAAAAGAATACTATCCCTTGCTCCCGGCAGGGCATTGTTTACAGGGTTGGGAACTCGTATAACCCTCGGCATGGCCGTTAAGAAAAGGCGGTTTTGTATGCGGAAATTTAATCAGATACGCAGAGGCTTTATTGTCTAATGTTAAGCACTGACCCAAAGAAACTCAACGAACAACTAATGCAAGCCAACCCCGGCTTCTGGGCGGAGTCATGGGGGATAAAGCTACAGGCTGGCCCCTTCACGTTTAACGGGTTCGAGTATCAGATGGAACCGATGGGGTCTAATGCTCGGCGGATATGTTATATGAAATCTGCGCAGAGCTTCGGTGCTACTGAGATGGAGATATTAAAAGACCTCCATGGCATGATAATGGGCAAGTACAAGCTAGGCGTAGCCCATATCTTCCCTACTACCGATGAGGTTGGTGAGTTCAGTAAGTCAAGATTCAAACCCCTCATAGCCGCTAACAAGACTTCGATAGGTAAGTATGTAAAGAACGTCGCAGGCGGAACCGATACCACATCCCTTAAAAGGGTCCGTGACGCAATGTTATTTTTGCGAGGTGCAAGACTAAGCCAGAAGGTAGGCGACACCGGAGAAAGCACATCTTCCAAGACAGCGGGCTTTTCTGTTGACAAATGCGTTTTCGATGAAGTTGATTACATGGACACCGATGTTATCGAGAAGTACAAAGGGCGGATGGGAATGTCGCCACATAAGCATGAGGTGTATCTAGGCAACCCCTCGCATGAGGACTTTGGCATTGACATGATATTCCAGCAATCCGACCAAAGGCACTGGCATAGAAAGTGTTTCCATTGCAATACTTGGACATGTGCTGAGTTAAGTTTCCCTCAGTGTGTTAAGATTCGTGCTGACGGGTCCGGGTATGTTGGATGTGATAAGTGTGGTAGAGAAACCCCCGTATGGACCGGCAAAGGTTCTGGCGAGTGGGTTCCGATGTTCAAGGACAAGTCTGATTACATGCACGGGTATAGGGCTAGTCAATTAATGACTCCCTTTAACGACCCCGCTGAAATATTGGAGGACTTTGTGAATCCCCCGTTTGGCAACCTCGCAGATGTTATTCGGCTAAGACTTGGCAAGGCTTATTCCGACCGGGCAGAGAAGTTAAGAAGAAGTGATGTCTTAGCGAACTGCGGAAAAGATTCTCCCGCACCAAAACACAAAGGTCCATGTGCGATGGGTGTTGATGTTGGTAAGATCAAGCATGTTGTGATAGGGATTAAAACAAGCAAAGAGAGATACGAAATACTCAGGGCTGTCAAGGTAGAATCCTTCCAGCAGATACACGACCTCGCCCAGCAGTATAATGTCAAAAGCACAGTAATAGACATACGCCCCTACGAAGACGAAGCACGGGCCTACCAGAAGGCTCACGGGGGCAGTGGGAGTAGACCGGCAACCTTCCTCTGTGAGTACAGCGATACACAGGTGACAGACGCACAGTTCAACGACAATACCGGAGTAGTGAAAACGCACCGGACGGGAATCTTTGACCAGACCCACAGACTGCTTACGCATGGCGATATTGTCTTACCGGCCCAATGCCCAGAAGTGGAAGAGTTCGCAAGGCAATGTTGTAATTGTGCTAAATTTGAAGAAACAGACAAACGAAGGAATACAAAAGTATTCAGGTATCGTCCGACCGGCGACAGGCAGGAACATTTCAGAAATGCACTCAACTACTTTGTGTTGGCTGCCAGAGGAAATAGGATTGCAAAAGTTTCACACCACAAAACAAATAGACAAACGAACGCAAGTTTAAGGTAACGGAAAGAAGAATGTATAAAGGCGAAGAATTTGAAGAAGCAGCGAAAAGGGTTTTTGAGGACTGGATGATAAACTGGATGATAGAGTCAGGTATAATGAAGCAGGTTGAGGCAGATACAATGAAGCAGGAAGGAAAGAAGAATGGGTAATAGACGGCGAGTATTAAGAGGCATGAAACAGCAGGTAGCTTTGGTCGATACTCATATTGTCGCCAATGACTGCCAAGTATTACTAGGCCACCCCGACCCTGCGCATGCTAAGAAAGCAGCTAAGGAATTTGCCGGTATCCTTTCCATTGCTGTAAGCCGAGCGAAGTGTGTCAATATGAGTGACATATATAATGGGATGTATGAGGTTCAAAAGAAGATTGAAGCCGGGATACCTTTATGGAATTAACCGTCGATAGACTTATAGCCATCCGTGATACTATGGAAGAAAACCGGCAGGGTTGGTTTTGTCATGGTTGTGGTATGGAATGGTGGGTTTTTGAGAAATTTGGTACTGGGTGCTATTTTGAATGTGATTGTGGAACTAAGGTAACTTATGGAACAAAAAAGATATAGTGCAAGTTTAAGGTAAAGGAAAGAAAAATGGAAGTTAATATTTGGCATCCTACAGAGAAAAGAGATGGCGTGACATGGAAAAGCGATTGCAGTGGTCCTCATAATTGGCGTGATGGTGGACAAAGTCCTCGCGGTGATAGGATTTCCGTATGTATTAAATGCAGGTCAATACTGAGAGAAAGGAAAGAATAATGACTATATTTATAGTATGGGCTGTTTCGGTTTTTGCTACCTGCGTGTTCGTGGGAATTATGATAAACAGGGGTTAATGAGAAAGGAAAGAAAAATGGGACAGACAATACAAAGCGGCGTCATTAACAATAATGTAACTTTCGTTAAAGCACCGAAAGACGCAGACATCGAGATTGGTTATGACCGGACAGAAATAAGGGACGGTGTAAAGTTATATATTAAAGGCAGATACGTAGTTGCCACAGAAGACGTAAGGTAATATTATGAGTGATAGAGCAACAGCAGGCATAGCATTGTACGATTCTCTTTGGGGGAAAGCATCTAACTGGAGGAATCTCTATCAAGACGCTGCTGACTTAATGTTCCCACGCGAGAACCAAATCAACGCAATGCGTGAACCCGGTAGGGAAGTTGGCACAGACATCATCGACCCAACCGGCGTAATGGCTTCGATAGAGATGGCCTCCGGTCTGTCTGTGAATCTATTCCCGTCAGGCCAGAAATTCTATAACGTCTTAATGCAGGACAAGGAATTAAACAAGGTAGATGAGATCAAGAGGGCACTGGGTAGGGTTACTGAAATATCACATGAAGCACGCGCAAACTCTAACTTCATGTTGCAGGCTAATGAGACCTTAAGGGCATTGTCGGTCTTTGGTACGGGTAATATGTTCTCTGAGTATATCCCCGGCGTAGGACTTAACTATCGGGATTACGACGTGGCTACTTATGTGTTTACAGAAAACGCACTTGGCCGTGTTGATGGCATGTATATCGAGTTCCCGTTCACAGCAAGACAGGCATTTGCAAAGTGGGGTGACAAAGCCGGCGAGACTGTTCTAAAGAAGATGGAGAATCCACTGACTGAAAACGACACACTACTCTTCATCTGGATTGTCCGTCCGAGAGATAAGAAAAACCAGACAGGCGACCTTGCTGTTAATATGGCGGTTGAGTCGTTGTTTATCTCTCGTCCCGATAAGGAGATAGTCGAAGAAAGCGGGTTTGAGGAATTTCCGTTCCAGACTCCACGATGGACAAAATCATCCGGCGAGAAGTGGGGTAGAGGTCAGGGTACGTTTGCACTTGGAACGGTAAGGACTTTGCAGCAAGAACGTAGGGGGTTGACAGATAGTGCAGAGCTTCATAATAATCCACCGAAAGAAGTTTTGGAATCGTTCGAGGGGATTGTAAGAATCAGGGCTGGCGATCTTAACTATGTACCACAGCTTGGCAGTATAAAAGCAATCGAACAGCAGGCTTTAGGCAACTACACAATCACCAAAGACATAATCGAGATGGACAGGGATGAAGTTAAGAAGTTAATGTTCAATGATGTCTTTGTCCAGCTTCGAGACCTGAAAGGGGATAGAAGGACAACCATTGAAATACGCGCAAGACTTGCAGAGGGTTTGCAGAGATTAGGCCCGCCGATTGGAAGACTTCAAACCGAATGGCTTACTCCTTTGGTTGAAAGGGATATTGGTTTACTTCAACGCAATGGAGAGTTTGGCGAACTCCCGCCAGAGATGCAGGGGCAGAAGTTTAAGATTGAATATGTTGGAAGGTTGGCCTTAGAACTAAAGAGCGCACAGTCAGTAGGTTGGTCACAGTGGGTTGCCGAAGGCGCAGAGATCGAGACAGCCACACCCGGCATAGGTGTCTTAGATAATGTTGACATTGATGGTGGGTACAGAAATAGAGGTATCTCGTTAGGTGTAAGCGTAGACGATATGGCGTCAGAAGATGAGGTTGCAGAAAAACGTGAACTACGGGCAGAGAGAGAAGCCGAGGAAAGGGCAGTGGAAATAGCGAAGGCGGCAGGCCCGGCGTATGTATCGTCAACAAAAGCTCCTGAGCCAAATTCACCCGCAGAAGCAGTATTATCTTAGAAAGGAAAGAAAATGGAAACAGTCATAAAGGTAACGGTCACTAGGGGGGAAAGAGTAATTGGCGGCAACTTTATAGCATATAATGAGGAATCTCTTAAAGGGGCTATGCTTAATATTGAGGGTGATATATCTAAGTTTATGCAAGATAAGAAGTGTGAGTGGCATACCGATGGTATTTTGTGTTTCGCAGAACTTGAAAGGAAATTATAATGCCAGTACATACAGTAGCAAAGCGAAAGAAGAATAGAAAAAGAGTGCAAAAGTTAATCAGAAAGACGAAGAAAGGAAAGAAATGATAAGCCAGGAATCTTTAGATGTGATGGATAAATTTACAAAGGAACAAGAACACTCACTAGGTACGCGGCGAATAGGCAAACATGGCAGGCCAGAGATATACTGCAAAGTATTAAAGCCTATATCTGCTAATCGCTTAGTATCACTTAGTGAGGTTGAACTGAAAGGAAAGAAGTAATGGGAAAGAAAAGTAAACAGGACGAAAGTTATGCGTATGCTACAATGAAGAAGTTTACAGAACTAGAGTCGCGCGTAACGGCTCTGGAAGAATTATTAACAAAACCGAAAGGCACAAAAGATGTCAACGATAAACAAAGCGAAACAGAAAGCGGACAAGGAAGCGGAAAGAGCGAACCAGTTTCCGAGAATCAAAGTGGAAGTAATGCCGTTCAAGGAAAGAAAAAATGAGCCAACAACCAAAGGAACAAGTGGAAGCGGAAAAAAGAGCAAAGGAAAAACAAAACCTCGCTCTAAGAATACAGAAAGCTCTTGACACGCCGGACGGTAAGGTTCTGCTCGAACACCTGTCGAAGTTATGCAAAGAGCATGAGCCTACATATGTTGACCAGAACGCAAACGGGTCGGCATACAACGAAGGGCAGAGAAGTGTGATACTGAACATAAGAGCAATGTTAAGTAAAAACGTAAATAAGATCATGCAAAAAGAAGCTAAACTAACGTAACTTGAAAGGAAAGAAAATGGAAGAATGCACATGTAGCTGCGCAATGCCCAAATATGTATGTCATAAAGAAGTATGGGCACTAAAAATTAAAGACATCGAACACGATACGACGGTTTCTGGTGGACCCAATGCGGCTGTTATTACGCCGGAAAGTAATTTGTATGGTCAATTTGCAGTAGATGCAGAGTACATGGCAAAACATAAACCGCAAGTAGGTGGATATTATGTCATTTATGAAGATGGTTATAAGTCATTTTCTCCCGCTGAACCATTTGAAAAAGGGTACACAGTAAAGGAGGATAAATAATGCCAGACCCAATTATAAATGATCCGGCACCGGACCCATCGTCAGACCCTTCGCCGAGTCCGTCACCTGACCCGTCACCGCCCGTTTTGTGTATCAATGATTCGGGTGAGTTTACAGACGGTTGGAGAGAAAAGTATTTGCCAGAAGACATCCGTGAACACGGTGCATTCAAAGAAGGTCGGGTAAAGAATGTGCAAGGGATATTCAGGTCATTGGCACACGCCGAAAGTATGGTCGGTGCAGACAAGATGGCAAAGCCCTCAGACTCTTACAGTGAGTCCGACTGGGAGGAATGGCATAATCTAGGCGGTAGGCCACAAAACGCCATAGACTACGCCCTGAACGCACCAGAAGGAATACCAGAAGGTGTGTGGAGCGACGACCGCGCCACCGGGTATAAGGAACTGTTCCACAAGATAGGACTCAGTGCAAAGCAGGTAGAGGCATTGTCGAATCACTATGGCGCAGACCTTACGCAGCAATTAAGTGACCACACTAACGCACAAGAGGCGTCTATGGAAGAATTGCAGAATGGTCTTATTTCTGACTGGGGCAATGCCTTCGAGCAAAAGAAACATTTAGGCAACCTCGCTATTGATAAGGCCGTAAATGGTGACACGGAGTTTCAGGAAAGATTGACTCAGAAGTTTGGCAGTGACCCTGATTTCGTAAGGGCTATGTCTAATATTGGGTCTCTATTTAATGAATCCGGTTCTATTCCTGTTATCACGGTAGCAGATACTCCAGCAGATGTAGACGACAAGATTAACGAAGTCATGGCGTCTGATGCGTATAATAACCGAAAAAATCCCGGTCATAAGGCTGCGATTGAAAAAGTAACAAGATTAACAAAACAGAAATTTCCAGCCAAATAACCCGCATAGCGGACTTGACAACATTTTTCGCATGGGATAACCCAGAGATGGAACCCGAAAAATGGCAGTGACCTGCTCGTCAGCAACGTAATGCAGGGAAGACCTAGTAATAGATAACCTTCTCGATAAACAGAAAATTTATTGTTAAGGATATTTATTATGAGCATTACACTTTCACAGGGAGTTCCTGAATGGTTTATAAGCCAGTTCAAGAACAACCTGTACCATGTGTGCCAACAGAAGGACTCTAAGTTCGGCGAAGCCGTGCGCGATGAGTCTATTGTTGGGGCAGAAGACAAAGCGTTCGACATGATCGACGAGTTCGGTCTGGTCGAGAAAACCGGGGCAAATCCCCAGACACCTATAATCGACATCTCAAGCCAGAGACGTTGGGTAACACCCGTACCGTTCCATAACGCAGTCCTGAAAGACAAGGATGAGGATTTAAGTATGCTTCTCGATCCTGCTTCGGATTATGTTATGAACTTCCGCAGAGCGGTCAATCGCAAGAAGGATGACATTATCCTTGCTTCGTTTGATGGTGATGTGGCAAGTGGCCGAAGAAAAGGCAGCACGATTACATGGGCAAGTCAACGTGGCGACATATCTTACACGGGACTTGACGGCAATAACGATGTTGATGGACGTACCATCATCCATGACTGTGCTACAGGTAATTGTAGTTCTGCCGACACTGGTATGACAATCGAAAAAGCGGAACTCGTAAAAGAGTATTTCAACTTTAACGATTGCGACGAAGACACTCCTATCTGGGGTGCTATTAGTCCACGTCAGGCCACAAACCTGTTTGGTCAGAACGAATATGTCAATGTTGACTTCAACACACAGAAGCCACTAGCTACAGGTCGTATTATCCGCAACTGGCATGGTATCAACTGGATTGTTTCTACCAAGATTACTAAGGGTACAAACAACGACATTGACAGCGATACTAATGTATTCCGGTGCCCGTTCTGGCAGGAAGATGGAATTATCCTCGGTACGCATGACGAACTGACTGTTGAGATGTCAATTCGTGATGACCTGTCCTATGCACAGCAGATTTATGTTCACATGAGCATGGGTGCATTCCGTCAGGACGAAGACAAAGTTATTTTCATTGAAGCACAGTAATATTAACAGGGCGGCGGTTAATTAGATGCCGGGTAAGCCCTAAACCTTTTAAGGAGCATTAAATGAGTTATGATAATTATAGTCAAACGAAACGTAGGAGTAGATTTGCCGAACCATTTAAGATGGTGGCCGCAGAAAACATCTTCACACCTACGGTAGACCAGACAGCGATGCTTGGCGCAGAATTTACTACTGACGACGGCAGGACTTTCCGGTATTGCAAAAATGGTGCCGTGGCACTTGCAAAGAATGTTATGATTCAGTCGGAAGAGATTGATACGCAAGCTATTGATATTCTCCAGACTGGAAAATCAGCGGCAGTGGGCGTTAAGTTGCTGAGTCTGCTGATTACCACAGCTAACGCATTGGCTGACGGTGGTTTGGTTAACGGCTGGATTATTGTCAATCAGGGCACATCAGCTATTGACGAAGGCGATATGTATGTCGTTAAGAACAATACGTTCACATCCGGCGATACGGCTATTGATATTGAGATAGCAGATCAAGGCGGGGTACGTAACGCAATCTCGGCAACATCTAATATCACGTTTGTCAAGAATCTGTACCGTGATGTTATTGTCAAGCCCACAACCCTTACCGGGGTAATGCTTGGTGCAACTACCACTATTGTTGCTATCAATTTTTACTTCTGGGCACAGACACGCGGCGTAGCGTCTGTTATCATCGACACTGGTGACAGCATTGTTGTTGGCGAACCTTTAGGCCATCTTGACGGTTCCGGTACGGCTGGTTCTCTTGGATCAGTTTCGACCCTTGCCACTGATACAACTGTAGGTACGGCAATATCTGCTGCCGCTGGTGCAGACTACGGTATTGTTCTGTTAAATAACCTGCCATAGAAAGGAGTATATAATGAAGTATTTTATTACATTTTGTTTAGCATTACTTCTTTGTGTTGCTCCTGTCTTAGGTACACCGATTGGTGGTGGCACTTCGTCGATTAAGTTGGGTGCGTTCACCGGTCCGGTTGGCGGGTCTAATCAGGACGATAATACCAAGGCATCTCTCGACCTTGCACATACTGACCTTGACGCTATTATAGCGGCAGGGGTTGATGTGGTTGGTTTACAGGGTCTTGGCGGTACTGCTGTTATCCTTTATGTTGATAGTGCAGAGACAAGTGGAACCGAAAGTGGTTTAACTTGGGCTACTGCAACCGACACGCTCGACGAAGCTATTAGCCTCGCTGCATTAGTGACAGGTAAGGGTAGTATTGTCTTGGTTGCCGCTGGTCACGTTGAAACAATTACTGCTGCTAACGCTGTAGACGTTGACAAGGCTAATGTTATTATAATTGGCTTAGGCACGGGTGAAGGTAGGCCGACGTTTACCTACACAACTAACGGCGAATTTGTAATTGGTGCTGATAACGTAGAGGTTCATAATATCAACTTCATAGCGGGTAACGCTGTTACTCACGCCATTGATGTTGAAGCTGGTTTTGAGAACTTTGTTATTAACAACTGCCGATTTGCGGTAACAGTTGCGGATACAGACGAGTTCGTCGATTGTATCGACATAGCTGCTGGCAGTGACAATGGCAAGATTACTAATTGTCGCTTTGAGATGACTGCCTCGTCTGCTGTGTCTGCTATTAGCCATATAGGTTCTGACTACACTGAAATCTCTGACAATGTATTTTCCGGAGACTTCTCAACAGCCTGTATTGAAGATGCGACAACCGCTTCGATATGGATGCTTATTAGCAACAACAGATTAGTGCAAGGTACTGTTGGCGGAACAGCTGGGCTTAATGCGGTTGCTTGTATTTCGCTAAAATCAGATACAACCGCGATAATCACAGACAACCACTTATTCAGTGCTGTTGCAACGCAGACTTTGGCAATCGTAGCCGCTGACGGTTTCTTGACGGACAACACTCTTAATCAAGCCGAAGGTAGTTTCTTGGAAGTTGGTAAAATCTATACTTTGTCCAAGGTTGCTGTAGTCACTGGTGCTACCGATGCTTTGTTCCTTGTTGCTGGTGGGCCGATTGAGGTTATTTCCATGTTCGGCAATGTCACTACAATTATAGCAAGCACACCTGGTAATGTGAGCATAAATCTAAATTCTGCTGATGACGACTTTGATTCAGATTTGAGTATAGTCGTAGCTCTTGCTGACGGTTCATTAGGTGATACTGTTGTCTTTGGGGCTTTGACTGCCTCTGAAAACGCGGGAGTCCTCACCGCTAATCAAAGCGCAAGCATACCTTTAAGCTGGTTCATTTCTGTTGGTACGATTGAGCAGACGCTTTCAGGCACGGGTACTGGAAATGTAACTTGGTATATGACTTTCAGGCCTCTTGTTGAAGGCGTAACAGTGGTAGTACAGTAAATGTAACGGGGTAGGGTTTCGGCTCTACCCCATATTTTAAGGAGCATGTAATGGCTTTAGATGCAATAGCCACACCAGAAATACTAACCGGCCAAAGGGCTGTAGGTGGTACGCCGTTTGTAATAACCGGCCACGACACCGATGCTTCTACCGAGATAGCGATTAAAGCGGCACCGGGAGAGAACAAATCCATCTTGATTGACGCAGTAATCCTAACGAGTAACGATGCAGACGCAAACCCTCAACTCCAAGACGAAGACGACAATGTTATCTTTGGCAGATTCTTTGGTTTGCTAGGCGCGGCAGGCGGGGCGACGGTAGTTAATATGAGATTCCCGAACCCGCTGAAACTTGTAAGCAATAAGGCACTGGAACTTAAAGCTGCCGCTGCCGGTAATGTATCCGTTTACGTTGAAGGTAGAATCCAAAACGACCCGTAGGAGTTATCATGGCATTAGTACAAGCAGAAGTTGACTTAGCAAATCAATCCGCAGGCAGGATTGGGTCAAAGAATTTTACACTCGCTAACCAAGCTACGCACCCTACGGGCATACAGGCAGAACTTCACTTTGACCAGACGCGAGATTCTCTGTTGCGTAGCTTTGTATGGCCGTTCGCTAGAGTGAGGTTGGGATTGGTAAGGGCGTGGGAAACAGATACCGACTATAACACCGACCAGTACGTTTGGCAGGAAGGGTTATTGTATAAGTGTATCGTCGCCCATGAATCCGATGTTTTTGCAACTGACTTGTCTGCGGCTAATTGGACACTGGTATCTGACGTTGATGCGTGGGTGACAGCTACTTCTTATATTGTCGGAAACTTGGTTACAATCAATGCCCTGCTTTATAAGGCTTTAACAGACCATACATCGGGCACATTCTCTACTGACCTCGCAGACGGTGACTGGATTGTCACAACGCAGAAACCTACGAATACGTTTGGGTTTAGTTATGACCTGCCAGCGACCTCCCTGCGAACATTTGAGGTTGACGGAAGTAGCGATGTTACATGGCGGAACAACAACGACTTTACATGGCGGCTTGAATCCAACACAATCCTGACTAGTGTTGATATTGTAAACATAGTCTATATCGACCAGATTACTGCCACAACTTCGTGGGATACGCTCTTTACGGAGATGTTCATTGCTAAACTTGCTTTGAATCTGCTTAACCCTCTTACTGGTGCAGGCAGAGAGGCACAGGGATTGAGGACACAGCTTTTGCAGGAACTCAGACTGCTCAATCAACAGACAAGGACAATCGGCAGACAGGAAGGGCGTGGAAACACACAGCGTATCTCGTGGAGTCAATCACGATTTGTAAGCAGGGGCAATAATACAAGAAGAAACTGTGAAGGATAAATGATATGGGTGGACTGATAGGTTCAAAACCGAAGAAAATCGTCCCGCCACCTGTCCCTGACCCGCCACCAATCCCGGTGGTAGGTGACGAGGCAGGCGATTTTGCGGCAAAGGCACAACGTAAACGGTCTGGGTTTAGAAAGACCTTCCTTACTGGAAGCCTGACGCCCAAGGATACGAATAAAAAACGTACTTTAGGCTGATAATTTATGGGAATCAACATGACATTGACGACACAATGGAATGACTTTAAGCCAATCTTTTGGTTCGTACCCAAAGCAATGGTGGTATTCGGACGCTTTTTTGCCACACTTCACACATGGGAACGTACTTGCCTTGGCAAGTCTTCCGTAACGGACTTCTGCATGAATCGCATCTTTTGCTTTGCGTTTTTCAGGGTTATTAAGGCAATATTTAGCATGAGATTTCAGATGAACCTCTTTACCTCTCTCGGAAAGTCGGTATTCTTTCGCCTTGGCCTTTCGGCGGGGGTCTTGGCGAAGAAACTCTTGGCGAGACTTGTATTCATTTGTTGCCGTATACTGTTTGCGATACGATTGATATTTTTCGCCTTCTTGGTACTTCTTTATCAGTATTTTGGTAGCCGGGTTTTTGTATCGGAGTTTCTGGTAGAGTTTTATGCAGTCTTTACATTCAGTCCTAAATCCATCTTTAGACGACTTTTTAGGGTAAAACTCGGACGTACATTTAGTTTCTCCACATTTAATACAAGTTTTCATGTTTCGCCTTTCAATAAAGTAATATCTAATTCCCTATATTATAATACGTTGTTGTTTTCTTGTCAAGGACTAAATTGATATGAGCAATGAAATCTGGCACAATTTAGAGTTTAGTGGAACTCTCTATGCCTTGGTGCATAAAAAGGCCGATGACAAGGTTAATATTATCGGTACTAATAACTTCGAGGTATGGAACGATGCGAATATAGCCACTTATGCCTTGGCGATGACTGACAATGGCGGTGGTTATTACACCGTTGACTTCCCTGCTGGCATAACGGACACCGAACAGCAAGCGTATCGAGTGACAATTCGGATTCAGGCAGGTGGTAGCCCTGTAGCAGATGAAAGTATTGACCTTCCCGAATCTCAGGGCGAGATATTCTGGGATGGGTCGGAGGAAGTGGATGTGGGTACTATCAATATATCCAACCAGACCGTAACGAACATATACAACGATGATTTCCAAGCAGTACCAATAACGGTGATAACTTTACCATGACAACAAGAATAGCAATAGTACAGTTTGGATCAGGAGAGATTTCCCCAGAGGTCGATGCACGCCCTGACATTGCCAAGTACGCAGGCGGGTGCAGGCGATTGGAAAACATGATTCCCGACCTCTACGGCAATGCTGTCAAGCGACCGGGGACGGAACTAATTGTCGCTGGCAATGGAGCGGCTTGTTATTACCAGTTTACTGCCGACCCAGCCAAAATCCAGATTACCACGCGACAAGAGTTACAGAACGTAAACTTAGACGTAACCGAAGATTACGAGTTAATGAATAATCTCGACATGACAGGGTTTGAATGGACGCCGTTAGGCGACCTCGGCGGTGGCACTACCGCTGCATTCTCAGGTTCGTTTGATGGCAACTTTTTCACAGTATCAAATCTAAGTAAAACCACATCAGATAATTTTCTAGGTATGTTTGGTTTTATGGAAAACGCCGATGTAAAGAATCTGCTTGTAACAGATGTTGATTTTCATGGTAAAGCCGAAATTGGGGCATTAGCAGGGCGAATCGTCAATACCAATGTAACACTTGTTGGGACTACCGGGAACTTATTTATAGACCAAGATGCTGCCTTTGGGGGAGGGGTCGTAGGGGGGGTGGTCGGGAGTCACTCTGTTGGTATCGGAACTAAACCTTCATTTCAGAAATGTTGGTCGCTTGTTGACATCTATCATGGACTTAGTGGCTTCCATGACGCCCCACTTGGAGGACTAATAGGAGATAAGGGTGGTAATGATATTCAAGACTGTTGGGCTGGTGGAACCTTCATTGCCCTTAGAATAGAGGACTGGTACGCTACTAGCACAGGAGGTCTTCTTGGCGAGGACACAGGGGCGACAGAGGGATTCCCTAAACGGTGCTTAAGTTACGGCAAGGTACAGACAAGAGGAAGTCAGGTTCAGGATAAAGCTATTGCAATAGGCGGATTTGTAGGTGACTGGAGTGTTGTGGCGGAAGTACCAGTGCCAATGACAGATTGCCATTGGGATACCACAACATCTACTCTAACGTGGGGAGCGCATGGCTATGGCCCACCAGCAGACGACCCCGTTGTCGGACTAACAGGACATGCAACTAATGTAATGTTTCAGCAAGCTACTTATACAAATTGGGACTTCGATACAGTTTGGGAAATAGACGAAGGTAATGGCTACCCTACGCTTCAATGGATGCAAACAGCAAACATAAGGGAGGTATGTCAGCGTGTCTAACCTAGCAGTAATAAATCTCAATGGAGGCGAATTTTCACCCAAGATAGACGCAAGGGCGGACACGGAGAAGTACGCGAGCGGATGCAGAAGGCTTGAAAATATGATACCTAAAATCTATGGCCCGGTAGAGAAAAGGCCGGGGACAGAGCTAATTGCAATATCTAATGAAGATGGGACATATGGACTACCTGGGTCATCTGTTAATGATTTCTCTGGAGACGCCAACTGCAAGGCTGTCTGGAATCTTGACAACGGAGCCTTGACCACAGATTCTAAAGGTACGAATACCCTGACAAACAGTGGTGTTACTGCCGATACGGGTGATTTCAAGGAGGGTGACGCAAGCGGTGGTTTCAATTCTGATCAATTATCTATAACCGACGCAAGTCTTGATGCTGGTTTTCCGTTAAAGAGTGGCGACGCAAACAAGAAAATATCTGTTTCTTTTTGGATGAAAATAAACGCCAAACCAACAGGGCTTGTCTTTTGGGCGTGTGCTACGAAATGGAGTTCATCAGGTAGCAAGAGAAGTTTCGGAGCATTTGTTTCAGACCAAGGATCAACTGTTACCAGAGTATCTTTATTGATAGGATTTAACGGTGGAGCGAGTACTGAAATAATACTAGATACTACTGTTGATATAGTGGCTGATCGGTGGTATCACGTTGGGGTAACTTTCCAAGATAGTGACAAATCATTCAGAATCAGAATATGGGATGATACCGCCCAGTCTGTAACGGAAACAACCGGAAATTCAACCAATAACATAAACATAGAAGACGCCGGGTTTGAATTAGGCAGTGCCGATGGCGACGCTTTTTCCTTGAACGGAAAGTTAGATGAAGTTGTGGTATTTAATGACATCTTATCGTCTGGTGAAATTGACAAAATAAGGAACGGGACATACCCATAATGGCAACAAGAATGGTACCTTTTAAATTTAGTGCAACTGTCACCTATATGATTGAAATGGGCGACTTGTTTATGAGTTTCTTTTTCGATGGGGCATTGCTCGATGGCGACGGCGCAAGCATAGCCACGCCCTACGCCGAAGCAGACATACCTCAACTGCAATTCGAGCAGGTTGGGGATGTGATGTGGATTACTCACGTTGACTATGCACCAAGAAAGCTGTCCAGAACAAGTGCAACCGTATTCTCTTTAGACGAAATTATATTTACCAAAGGCCCGTTCTTGGTCCGAAACGATATTGAGAACGATGATGCGGTAACGATGAAGTACACCGGCACACTTACGGTAGATGCAGTAGGGACGCTGATAAGCTCATCCGCACACTTCCTTGCTGGTCATGTTGGGGCATTATTTGAACTTACACATGAGAGAAGCCTAACTGACGCTAAGGTAGAGACTACAGGCGACTCAGACAGCGCAGAACTCGCCGTAAAAGGGGCATGGGGGTTTAACACCCACGGCACATGGACAGGTACAGTGACCATCCAGCGAAAGCAGGGGGATAACGACTTCGAGGTATTTAGAACCTTTATCGGTGACAGGGACAGGAATATCCAACTCTCTGCTACCGAACAAGAGGACAATGTGGTATTTAAGATTGTCACCGAAGCGGGTATGTCGGCAGACTTTAGCGCAGACATCACGGCCAATTCAAGCACTACACAAGGTATAGTAAGGATAGACTCCATCACAAACACCACCACAGCCGTCTGTACGGTCTTATCTCTAATGGGGGGAGCAAGTACTGATACGACTTTACGCTGGGCAGAGGGGGCGTGGAGCGGCGTACAGGGCTATCCTAAGTCTATCACGTTCTTTGCTGACAGGGCGATATATGCAGCGATACGGTCGGGCTGGATGAGCAGGGTAGGTGACTTTGAAAACTTCTCTGCTGGAACCTTGGATTCTGACTCATTTACAATCTTCCTGCCTACCGGTAACGAGATTATGTGGGTTGATACCGTAGACAAGACTATCGTGTTTGGAACCACCGGAAACCCTTGGACTTTACAGAGTAATAGAGTAGGAACGCCCTTAACCCCTACCAGCTTCACGATAGATGAGCAATCCGGTATTGGGTCGGCAGATATTCAGAACCTAAAAATAGATAATGCACTTATTTATGTCGATTTTGTTCAAAAGAAACTCATGGAGTATGGACTTAATGCAGACCAACAGAAATATCTTTCTAATGAAATCACGGTCTTAGCCGAACACTTCACGGCAACCTCTACAATTACATGGCTATCGAGACAAAAGAATCCAGAGTCTATAATCTGGTTTGGCATGGCCGATGGTACGATTCATTCCTTCACCTACCAAAGAGATCAGAACGTCTTAGCCTATGCCTCACACCCCATGAGCGGGACGACATCGGTAAGTTCCGGTGCAGTAATACCAAGCACGGATGAGGATGAGGTATGGTTATCGGTAGAGAGGACTTTATCTGCCGGTGCGATTACGTCTATCGAGAGGTTTACGCCAAGGCGGGTCAATGACGAAGACGATGAACACTTTGCCGATACTGCGGTTATATACGATAGCACAGCAACTACAACTATCACGGGACTAGACCACTTAGACGGTGAAACGGTAGTAATCTTAGCCGATGGTCAAGTGATAGCCCCTGCCATACCCGCGAGTGGGCAGATAACCCTAAGCGTAGCCGCTTCTGTGGTACATGTAGGACTACCATTTACTCCATTCGTAAAGCCAATGCGGTTAGATACTGAGACGCGCGCAGGCTCATCACACGGCACAACAAAGAAGATAGCGGAAGTGGTACTAAGTATACTAGACTCTAAGAACGTCAGGTATGGAGATGTGGAAGGTAACATGCTTCCGTTGGATTTGGATAATAACGATGGCACTCTTGTCAATAACAGCGAGATAGACGGGCTATTCACTGGTGACGTAGTAGCACACTTTACTGCTGGGTTTAGCCTTGAAGATAGTATTTTAATATCCAGTAGCCAGACAAGAGATGCGGCAGATTCGGATGATTTGACAGACCCCACGCCCTTAACGCTGCGGGCGATAGTAGCTAGATTAGACGAGGTGGGTAGGTAAATGGTACATAGAAAGGCAACACAATCTGATTTGGACTATGTAAGGGCTAATCCTTTTGAGGGTGCGGTGAAGCACTATCCATACTTGGAAGTTCCTGACGAGAACTGCTACGCCGTAGAGCGTGACGGTGAACTGATTGGGGTGTATGGCTTACAAGTGAAATGGGAGGGAACCGGACTGTTGTGGTTGATGCTGACCGAACATTGCAAGAAAGATGGCCGCGAGTCCGTTGCCGGTTTACTTGAAATAAGAAAGAGAATAGATTTTATGATAGCTGACACAGGAGTATGGCGGGCAGAGGCATCGGCTAGGGTAGACTTCCCAAGGGCAATTAAGATGTTAGAGTTTTTAGGTTTTGAACGTGAAGGCTTAATGAGACAATACTGCCCTGACAAGGGCGACAGTTATCTTTATTCAAAGGTGATATAATTATGGGCGGTTTTTTCGAGACACTATCAGGTGCTAAGGGCTTACGGGCACAAGGCGCAAACCAACAGCGAATTGAAGAGTTTAATGCACAAGTCTCTGAGTCGCAGGCCAGAGGCGAAGAAGCCCGCGCAGCTTTCAACCAGCAACAGCAGGCTAAAGAAGCGGAACGGATTAAGTCTAGGATTCAGGCTAACATTGGCGCAGCCGGTGGCACTGGAAGTCCTGTAGCGGTTGACATCACAGCAGAGCAGGCAAGAGAACTTGAACTCGAAAATCTTTTGATAGGGTTTGAAGGTGAAGTGAAATCACAACGCTTAAAACAGTCGGCCACCCTTAGCAGATTACAAGGCCAACTTGCGAAGGCAGGCGGCAAGACAGCAGCAAGACGGGCAAACATTGGGTTCGGATTACAGTTGGCATCAGTAGGGTCATCTTTCTTAACTGGATTTGGCGGCGGTGGAACTGCACCTGGAGCAACTGATTTGAGTGTAGCAAGAAATTTAGCATAGGATTATAATATGGGCACTTTTGGAATTACTCGCGCACGAAAAAGATTAGGCTTTAGTCCATCGACAGCGGTACAGGCAAACATACGAGTACCTAACCTTGACACGGGCGCGGCGATAGGGCAGGCTGCGATAGCGGGTGTAAAGCTTTTACAAGACTACGATGTTAAGCAAGCTAATATAGAACTAAGCGAGTTCCAACGCAAAGCTAATGAAGAAATAAACGCTTTAGAGGGCAGGCGTAGAGGCAACCTTGACCCTGACACGTACCAGCAAGACTTTAACGACACAATGAAAGCGATAGGGGAGTTTACTCCCCAGAGAAAACGAAGCGCACAGGCAAGTAGGTTATGGCTCAATAGTAAGATTCCGGGTTGGCAGGAGGACTCAACGGTTGACCAACTCGCAAGGGCGGACGATAATTGGGACACAGAAGCGTCATCTCAAATAGCAGGTATAAAGAAAGATGGAGACCTTACAAAACTTGCAGAGTTCAAAAGCTACCTTATTCGCAGACAACTTGGACCAGAACCATTAGATAAGAGCAAGGCAGCGAAATTACTGGCAGAAGCGGAAACAGCACAGATAGAAGGGCGAGTAGCGACATTAAAGCAACTTGGCATGGCGGGACAAGAGGGTGCGTTTGATAATGCAAGGAAACTTGTGCAGGCGTCGAGTTCTGTATTTACTTCCGAGGAAACCTTAGCAGAACTTAGAAGTATAGATATGATCGAGAGTTTTACTGACAGGAAAACAAAAGACTTATCAGCGATACGGAACCTCAAGATCAATGAAGACTTTATACCAGAGCTAATCAATAAGAATCTGTTGCCCGACACAATCCAAAGTAGTTTACTGCCGGATAAGGCGAGTTTAACGCAGGGTAATTTGCTGTCTAAAAGAGACTGGATGGGGTATGCAGCAGAATCTTATGAACCAGCCCCAACAACAACTACTCCTGACGGATTAAACTTAGCACTTGATACGGTAATAGACTTCGGAAAGCTAAGAATATCCAAAGAGGGCGCATATAAGGAACTCTTAAACGCAAGGTATCTTGACAGGTCTATCACAGATGCAGACTTTAATTCAGCTATCAAGCGAATCCAGAATCCTTACCCACGACAGGTAACGGCGGATATAGAAGCGGTTACAGACGAGAATATCAGGGAGGTTGCAAAGGGCGGATTCTTTGGCAGGTTGATTCAGACGGACGCCGAAGAAGAGCGGGCAAAGAATATCAATATAGAACTGCTTGCATGGATTGATGACCGGATAGAACAAGACAAAGAACCGACACGAAAAGAAATGCAAACGAGATCGGCAGAATTACGGAATGGAACCGTTACCGTGCCAACTATTCAACCAGAACGACCTAAGACAAAAGAAGACTACGATAAACTACCTTCTGGCACTATCTATGTTGACCCTGACGGAAAACAATACAGGAAAAACTAATGCCTTTCAGTAAAGCCGACACTTTAATAGAATCAGGTTCTTCCTTTAATCCACTGGATAAGATAGATGGCGTTGCGCCTGCTACCGGGCTGTACGAAAGCATGAACCCGCAAGACGTAGAAAAGGCTGCGGGCGATGTCTATACCCTCTCGCAGGAACTTGATATATCCACATCGACTATCGAAGATAACTACTACGAACTAATGAATATCCCTGACCCGACCGACCTAGATACTTTTGTACCGGAAGAACCGACAACCGTTCCCGCTAAACCACCACAAATCGGGGCACAAACAGAAGAAGAGGCGAAGATAGCAGGGAAGGCGGCGAAAGAGTTTGAGCTTAAAAGATACACCCCCGGCCAACGCGCACAAGTCACTCTTAAAGCTATGGCGGCAATGCCTCTCCGTACCTTTGTTAAGCTAGGCAAAGGTATGTTGCTAGGCACTCCCGATATAGCATGGGCAGGAATTAAGAAGGTTTTGCCGGATGCTATATTTGATGAAGTCAAAACAAAGACGCTTGATGAAGCTATGGATTGGGCAATGAACTACAATCCGTCTGGATTCTCCAAGTTTGTCGGTGAGGTTGCTGAGTTCTCTGGTGGGATTAAGGCTGTGTCAGGTGTGTTCCCGAAGGTGCCAAAGTCTGCTAATGTCTTAGACAAAGCGTTGCAGGCAGGTAATCAACTTGCTTTAGCGAAGGCCGCAAGGGAAGGCTCTAAAATCGCAGCCGAAAAGATAGACCCCAAGACAGATTACAACTACGAAGGTGCGATAGGGGTAGTGGCCGACTTTGGTATTGGTGCTGGGTTTAGTTTGTTAGGTTCTGCGAGCAAGCCGTTAATCAAGATTGCATTAAATACCAAAACCGGCAAAGCAATAACAAAGGCTACACACGCCACTGTAGTTGAAATATCCAAGACATTTCCAAGGATTACCGACAAACTTAGAAGGAACCCGAACAAGGTCTTTAGGAAGATGGCAGAAGACTTCTCTAAGTCAAAAGGTAAGGATATATCTAACCTTACGCCCGAAGAAAATGCACTTATGAACCACTTTGCAAGGGAATTTGAGAGGTTCTATGTGCAGGCCGATAAGAACTTTAACGCCCCTGACATCGTAAAACGGAGGGCAAGGCTATTGACGGAGGCTAAGGCTGCTGAGAAGGCCGCTGTATCCGCGAAACCGTCTGTCCCTACCAAAGTTACCCCTGAACCAGTTAAGCCTGTTGAGCCGCCTACAGAGGCCGTGCCGCTTGCTATAAGGACGCCTGCTTTCGACAAGACATTAGACCTGATTGATAGGGGGCAGAAATTCCCTGACATTGAAACGGCTAAATTTACTCCTGAACAAAAGGAGTTCTTAACAAAGCGGGCAATAGAACAGCCTTTAATAACCCTAGCCCCACCACCACAAGGAGCGGCATTAAAGGGTGGCAGGCAAGCAGGTGGAACTACTATCATTCCAGACCTTACGACAGAGATTACCGAAACCAGCAAGCGATTAGGTTCTACTCTGGCAGGGGTATCAAAAGGAACAAAGGAAATATTCGACAGGAATGTATTAAGGTACTCCGACAGGTTGAGGAAATTAGGTGTGCGTGGAGGTGCGGTAGCCAAAGACTTTGACGAGATTACCCAACGCACTCAAAAGCGAGTCAATAATAGTATACTGGACGCTAAAGTAGCACTAAAGGGTGTAAGCAAAGAAAACCGCGAGATAATCGCAAAGGTAATGAACAAAAGAATCACAAAAGCCCCGAAGTGGATTAAGGAACGTGCCGCTAAACTATCGGCTATTCTTGATGAGATGTTAGAAGAGGCGAGGACTGTCGGAATCCAAAGGCGTGTTCAAGGCGCAAAGATAGAGATTCGCGGCTCTGGCAAAGCCTTCCCACAGGTTCCGAACGCCGAAGGTGAAAAACTACTGAAAGAAGCAGGTAAGTTTGGCTCTAATTCTCCATTCGTCCTAAGCACTGCGCAAGAGGCTGTAGAACTTGGACTGGCAGATACAACAGATTCCTATATCGCTGACCTGCAACGGTTCAGAGAACAGCAACTTCGGGGTGTATCAAGCTACCTTGAACGGACAAGGGTTGAACTGCCAGAGAGATTTATCGAATGGGATCCCGATAGAGTTCTGGACAGTCTCATTCAAAGGACATGGCTTACAATAGAAGGTACAAGACAATGGGGTACTGATTCCGGTGGGCTGTCATTCCCGAAACTCGCCCTACAGATAGAGGCGATAAGAAACAACCACGGGCCAGACGAGGCCAAGTTACTTGAACAGTATGTTAAGGCTGCGTTTGGGCAGGAACTACTATCAACAGAAGCGTCGCGTAAGATTAGCGGTGCGATACGCGGGTATCAGTTCCTTACTAAGATTGCAGTGTCGCCGCTGACCATCACAAGGAATATGCTGGACAGGTTTGCCAAGGTTGCTTCATTTGGTTCCACGAGCGTTTTACTAAGGACTATCGGGCAATACCCGCCTGTTATAAATGCTTTCCTAAAACACTCACGAGAGATTGAAGAGGAAATGATACGGCGGGGTGCGGTATTCTCTAACACGGCTATTGGTGAAGGCTACCAGCCCGGTCACTTAGCTACTAAGATAGCTGGCAAGGCGTTTGCTTCGTCTGAACGAGGAAACCAAGTATTTATAGCACTTGCCAAAAAGAACGCCATAAACCACAACCTGAGAATCCTAAGAACAAACCCAAAGGTTGCAGCCATATTCGACAAAAGGATTGGCAAACTCTTGTCACCATTAGAAGCAATCGGCAGGTCTCCTACTCAGGCACAGAAACGATTACGGGAGTTGGGCGATGCCGAAATGCTGGCCAAGTTGGAATCAGTAGACGACATATCGCCGGACTTGTTAGATGCCATACTACATAAGACTGTAAGAGATACGGCTTTCCCTGTAGTCTTAAGTACCAAAAGGTCATGGTGGGACAATAAGCCGTTTACGCGAATGGTAACGCAGTTTAAAGTATGGGGAACAGATCAGGTTGGGCATGTATGGAATGACGTTGTAAAAGAGACCGTAAAGAACAGAGACCCCGCCTTAATAGTAAGATGGCTAACTACTATGGCAGTGGTGGGAGAGATTTATAATATAATCCGTGATTTCATTTTAGGCACAGACGAGTCACTGTTATCTACTCTGTCAAATAAAGAAAGACGCAATCTCAAAGACATTTCAACAACCATTTTAAAAGATATGCTTGATGGTGGCGCGGTGGGTATATTGTTTGATATAGTATATGGACTTCCAAACTTAATTGGTGGGCCTACTCTACAGACAGCAAAGACCCTTGGTGAGTCTGCTGTTAAATCTATCTGGAATCCCACGCAAGCAGCAGACGCTATTGGGCAGATGGCCCGAAAGGAAACCCCTGCCCTACGACAAGCACAAGGCATACTCGATAAGGTTGATGCGCAGTTCGAGAAAAAGAACATCACGCAAGACTACTATGCCGTAAGGAACCAAGGCTTTGAATGGTCTTTCAAGAAAGAGTTCCCGACTGCACCGGACAAAGCAAAAAGACTTGCAGTTCAATCTATTCTCGGCTGGGTAAAGAACGTACCGCAGGAGCGGTCGTTAAGCTACGAACTAGCAATACGCCAGATAATTATAGGTGATATTGACGATGCTTCTGAGCATTTATTCTTCTTGTTCAAGACTGCCGATAGTGATGAAGAATTATTGAGCATAGAAAAAGGGATTACTTCCGCCCTGAACAACGCCTCACCGCTCGGTAAGGTTTCAGACCAAGATTTAAGCGACTTCTTTAGGGGCATGTCTTCTGAGCAACGCAGGACAGCTACGTCTACACAATTAAAGTATGACCGAAATTCTGCCGAGGCGTATAGTCAAGCAGTAAGAAAGTTCCAGAAGTGGCGGAGGGCTAATAGATAATGGAAATGCACCCCATCAACCGCTATACCGCCACCTCACCCCTAGTCTTAACCCTGCGCGACTTTAGCTGGGACTCCACCCTTGTCGACGCTACTACATGGTCAGACGGCACGAACGCATCTAATGTCTGGACGTTTGCTAACACGGGCACCAACCATACCATGACCGCCTCCTCTGCCCTGATGACGTTCTCGCATGGGGTCACGGTAGCCGGGGTAATGCAAGCCGGGACCAACTCAAAAATCTTAGGAACTGCAGATGTTAATTTCATGATTGACGGAGGTACTGGCAAGGTAATGCTTTTAAGGGCTGCGAATGACAGCCTAATATACTACGACAACTCGGCAGGATTTCAGCTACGACACTCACTTGCAGCCGACATAAGGGCAGGCACGCCCAACCTGAGCGATGTCACCATGCTTATCGTTTCCGGCACTACATTTGATTTCCAAGTCAACGCCATAACCACTACTGGTGTTGTAACAGCCGAACAGCTCACATCTACTGACGATATTACAATGCAGGGTCACCTTTTAACTCTAGGAAACAGTACAGCTACCCCTATTATATTTACCTTTAGGGGTGATGAGGCTAATGGTAATTTCACTTATACTGAGTTCGAGGAAGATGAGGAAATACCTGCATTTATCTTTGACCAATTTCTTCTAGCACAAACTGGATTTAAAGCCCTGACCAGTGATGGAGGCGATGTATCTAGCACCCTTACTATGATGGGTGGAGACTTTAATTTCCTTAGAGATGATGCTGGTGATGGTAACACGAGTGGCTTTGGGCTTGGTCCGGGTGGTATGAATTTCACTATTGAGATCACCACTGGGCCTCTAATGAGCTTTAATTCCATCGACATGACATTTGATGCTTCAAATTCGCTTAAGATAGACTGTGATAACACTGTCCAAATCCAAAGCGTAGCGGGTGGACCTACTACTATTGGAGGAAAGCTAACTACAAATAAGGGCAGAATAAAGAACACCACAAGGGCTACTACGACTTATCAAATACTCGTCACTGACGAGGTTGTGTTTGCCAATACAGACGGAAGCGCATGGACGGCAACCTTGCCGGTGGGCGCAGAAGGGCAAACATTAAAGATAGTAAACTCTGGCAGTTCTGGTAATATATTGACAATCGCACCCAACGGTGCAGAACATTTACTTGGTGTAAACAGTAACTTTATTTTATTCGATGGCGAAGCGTTATTGCTGGCGTATAACGCCACAGATGGGTGGTATTAAATGAGTCGTTCACTAGCAAGAAACTTTGACCTAGAAATATCAAAAGGCAACATCCCCGGCCACTTTTCGGTTAATAAATATGGCAGAGCATCGGACGGCATACAGCTAACAACTACTGATATATGGGACAGGGCTGACGCTGCTGCTACTCAACAAATATGGTTAGCCCCTACAGCGGCGAGAATACATGAAATACTGTCTACCAGCGATGCTGATAGTGATACTGGCGGAACGGTTGCCCAAGGACAGGGGGCAAGGACTATCAGGATTTTTGGGTTACAAACATGGAGTTCCAACGAAACAAACGAAGATATAATAATGGACGGAACCGCTACGGGTGTTAACAGTGTAGATACTGCTAATTCCTACGTGATTATCCATCGAATGAAAGTCTTGACTCACGGAACGGCAGGCCCAAATGTAGGTATAATAACGGCCACCGCAGTTTCTGATGTGACTGTAACCGCCCAAATAGGCGCAGGCAATGGCCAAACGGAAATGTCTATATATGGGGTTCCGTCAACACAGGTAGCTTATATGACGAGCTTTGATGTTAATGCCCATAATACAGGGAATCCATCAACAGTAATCGAGACAGACTTTGATTTACTGGTTAATGAACATCCCAACGTAGACCCGACTCCAGCGGCATTTCTGGTTAAGGCTAACGTGGGCTTGATAGCAACAGGGTCTACGATATTTAATAAGATATACGACCCACCTTTTAAGGTTGCCGGGCCGGCTATTATAAAGTTTCAAGGGATAGCGACAACCGCCGACACCGAAGCTGTGGCAGAATATGATTTAATCTTAGTAGATAATTAAAGGAAAGAAAAATGGCAACAGAAATAGTAAAATTTGAAATTGATGCAGACGAATGGATAGAGTTCAACAATGCCTTCAAGACCCTGTCCGAATACAACGCTAAAATAGCAGAAAAAAATGTCGTTATCACTAAAGGAAACAAAGTTGAGGGCGTTGACGTGCCTCTAATAAAAGAGAAAACCAAGTTTGAAGTGGAGGCCATTAACCTAAAAGCTCTCATTGACGGAAAGAAAAACGAGGCCAGAGAGAAAGCAGCACGACTAGCAAGAGTAAAATCTAATGTAACAATAACAGTAACAGAATAGAGAGGACAAGCATCATGGCAAAAGAGGCTGGACAATTATCGGTGTGGATGAAGTTTGCATTGTGGGCGATAGGGCTGATTTTCGCTTGTGGCATGGCTTATCAGCAACTAGGCAGCATTGACAAGCGGGTAGCCAAGAACACGGACGGGATTGAAGTGGTTAAAGAGGATGTCCATCGGATAGAACTAGACGCCAAGGACATAAAGGCACTGGCGGCAACGGCAGCGGCAGCGGCAATAGCTTCCGATGTGAAGTTTGCTACTATCCAAAGCCAACTTACGGAGCAGGCGACAATACAGGCTATAAACAGCACTAAACTAGAATCTCTTACAAAGGACTAATCATGGCAAAGGTAAAACCCAAAAAACGCAAGGTTAAGAAAAAGATACGTAAGGTCAAAAAGAAGTAATTTCTTTCCCTCCTGGTGGGTCGGGCTATCTTTCTCTCGGCCCACTTTAATATAAGGTATAGTTTAGATTATGGATATACCCCAACATATACAGGTTATAACAGACCAGATCGAGGCCATGCGGAAAGACGGCCACGACGAGAATCCGTATGTGAGTATTAGGCTTGATGCGATTGAATATGAGAAGGACGAGCTTCTGAGACTATTGAAAAATCCTCCGCTAGAGAAATAAATTATCGCCCCACGCCCTCCAAACGGCACATTTACGAGAATCTTTGCTAAATCCCCAGAATAAATTTGACTTCCGGGGTTCTTGTGGTAGACTATGGACATGGATACTACTTATTGCACTAGTTTGACCTCCGAAATTCACGACAGGGTTGGTCCATCCGTAAGGACGACCCATCTCCCGCAAGGTAGTATCCAAAGCCCTGTCACCTTTTTAATCAGGAAAAAGAAATGAAAACTAACGTCCATCACAACTCAATAGAATCCTATTACGGCATTGACCTGTCTAAGAAGCAGGGAGAGGTTGTGAAGGCTTTACAGGCATTAGACAAAGCCACAGACATCCAGATAGCCAAATACCTTAATTACACCGTAAACAGGGTAACGGGTAGGATTACAGAGTTACAGGAAAAGGACGTTGTTATAGAATGCGACACAACAGTCGGTGAATTTAACAAAAGAGTACGAGTATGCAGGCTAAAATTAATGGAAACAGAATTGTTTTAACGTAAGTAGTATTATATTAACTCTTTTTTAAGGAATGTATCATGAAGGAACAAAAGATTTTTGATGTAACAGTCGTAGAAGTAACCGAGAAGATTCACGAGGGTTCAGGCAACATCAGCGGGATTGACCGTGCGATATTGTTTGACAAAAAGGTATCTGCCGTGTCCGAGGAATCGGCCAAACAGAAGGCTCTGGACGGCATTAAGGCTGACCGTGACAATTTGGAGATACACTGCCGCCCTTTTTGCGGCTGATACAATCTGTTGGAACGAGTGGCAGCAGCGAATCGTCTATGAACTCGCCCGAAGAATCGCCAAAGACCACGGATTCCCCATCGAGTCCATCCGTTTTCAAGGTTGGGGATAAGGTGCTGATAGTGGGTAAAGTATACGAGACCACGACCGGCAAGGAGGGTGTAGTTACTCGCGTATTTCTGCATGGCTCTGTATGGGTAACTGTTGCCGGTAACGAGTTTTCTTATAACCCACCTGACCTCCGTCACGCTGACTACAAGCCTGCTGTGGGCGATGTGGTGGAGTTTGAGAGAGGCAACAAGAAGTGCAAGGGAATCATTTATCGCTACTATCCAGAAGGGTTTCATATTAGAATGTCACTTCCGGATGGTGGCTCGTACGGTATGGGAGCCCTCCCATCGGACTTGTTCAAAAAAATAGACCATGTAGATTTTGTTCCCGACGAAGCGACTTGTTGTGCCAACCTCGATAAAGACGCCAAAGCCTACTTCTCCGAACAGTCCTTCACCCCGACAGGCACCTATGCAGAGCGACAGAAGCAGTGGGTAGAGCATTATGAGATTAAGGTTGGGAGCAAGGTTAAGGTGGTGCGGGATTCAGATGGTGAAAAAGACTGGGCTGATACAGGATTAAACCTGAACGGGGTTATTGGAACCTGTTATACCGTTTCTAGTATAGATCATTATGGTATTGGTGTAAAAGGCCATAATTATTATCTCCCATACTCGTCCCTTGAGCCAGTAAAGTAACAAGTGAATAGAATATCGTCCGGCAGGGTTAAGGGTCACTCCCTCTCCTCCTGAACACATCCCTTGCCTTGCCGGGCATATTGAAAAGTTAATAATCCACAGGGCAGTGGCGTGGTACGACACGCCGAAGAAAGTGGTTAATAGCCTGCACGCGACCCTTTGGTTTCGACTGAGGGTGGAACTGGAACGCCAAGGTGTCATTAAATTGGCCCGGCACGCATTCGTGAGTTGTGTTTGTGGGACTTGTCGCAACAATGTCCAAGTGGGATTCGTAATCCTGCCTGCCCTGTGGATTTATATTATGCCGGTTATCACTGGCTTGAAAGGAAAATGAAGATGAACGAGACTATCAAAGCATTAAAAGAAAACGAACGACCTTTTGGCTTGATGTCAGAGGAAATGCAGGAAACGATTAAAAAACCAAAATATAGCAATGACCGAGAGTGGATTTGCGAAGAAGGTAAATGGAGGAAATGCTACCATTCGCCACTCCTCGATTTTTACACCTACCGCCTCCGCTCAGACTACACCGAGCCAGAGGCAGGGGTGGAGAAGTGTGAGGTGGGGCGAAAAGACGGAATTTTTCAATTTGAGAGGATGGCAGGTAGTGATTATTGGTATGGTATTCATGCGGCTGTTAACATGCCCAACTTCATCGGCTATCTGTATGAGGATGGTATTTTTAGTGTGTTACCGCGAAGGTTTAGGCGGGAAATAAATATTGACGATATAAGACCGTCCTTTAGTGATATTGAAAACTACGAAGTCCTCACCCCCACCCACGTACTATTCAGGAGCAAGTAAAACCATGAAAAAGAACTGGACACAAAACATCATCCCCGGCGATAGCTTCAACGCTTTTCTAAAATTCAGCACAACATCACAGACACTGCTCGGCCTGGAGCGTGGTGGAAAACTGGCGTGCGAATGCCCTGATATTGCCAAAGAGATACATAGCAATGATGTGAAGCAAGACCCTAATGACCGGATCGAGACAAAGACACGCAACTTTCACAGGAGTAAGTTTTACTTTGAAAGGATAAAGGGATGACTCGCGGTAATGATGACGAAGTAAATGAATTTCTCCAGCACAAGCAGCCCGGCATTGTCGGCCATAGGGACTGCGACCTCTGCGATAACGATCACGAGGATGAGGTTACAAAGAACTGGCTTGATACCGGGTGGGATGTGTGTCAAACCTGCCTTGAACAAGGCGTGGCAGAGGAAGCGTTGCTGGACGAGACCCGTACCCTTGACCATTACGAGGCAAAATGGTGTGTCGATCTTTGCCGGAATTATAAGAAACGGGCAGAACTGGCTGAAAAGGATGCAAGGTACTGGATGAAACTTGCCCATGAACTAAGGGACGAGCTTGCAGGAGAGAGACTAAAACAAGACGGAATGGGATACGAGAATACATAGAAAGGGAAGAAGAATGATTAGATTTCTTGACATAGAACGCCAAACTACATGGCAAAAAAAGATACAGATTTTAGTGCTGGACGTTGGCAGGGTGCGACCGATAGAAAATAGCGAGGATGGATGGTGTCAATGTATACAGGCCAGAGATGGGGTAGGCAGGGAAGAGCCTTTGAATTACTTTTGGAATGAGCCTGTTGACGAGAAAGACTTGATGGGAAAGATACCGGGAACTATGATAGGTAATCATTGGTACGATATAATATGGCGGAAAGACAAAGAGTATTTTCAGTGCAAGCTCGCCGAGGCTCCTGTTGAGGACAAGTTTGAAAAGAATGTCTGGGAGGAAAAGGATTTAAGGATAGCGAAAGAGAGTCTACTAAAGTCGGCAGCAACGATTGTCATAACGCCGGGCTACAATAACCTTACGCTTAGGCAAAGGGGTGAGGTTGCCGAGGAAATTGCAAAAGACTGGTATAAATGGATTACTAACGAAGAATAATTAGAAAGGGTAGGAAAATGAAGGTACGAGATTTAATAGATATACTCTTGGACTCCTGTGAGTTAGGCGATGATGTTGTTATGGTGAAAGGCAAAGAAAAAGACCACGACAAATTTAACGCGGATTACTCCTATGACATTGAGTGGAGTACAGACAGGAGCTTGTTTTACTTATTCGCAGATTTTGAAGGCGAGGAAGAATGAACCTACCCCCTGACCAACTAGAACTCGCCCTCGCGGATGGCGTAGACATAAGAACACACAAGCCCAGACCTAATGTAGACTGGGACATAATTGAACAGGAACACAGACTCAGAAAGGGGCAGAATTATGCCAAGCGTAAATGATTTATCAGAAAGCAAGTATGTAGCAAAGGAAGATGTGGGCAAGGGTAAGCTTGTAACCATCACTGGATTCAAGCAGGTAGATGTGTCAAAGGATTCAGAGCCAGCAAGTATGAAATACATCTTGAGTTTTGACGAGTGCAAACCTCTAGTCTTGAACAAGACTAACGGCAAGCGGATTGCCAAGATCATGCACGAAGTCTATAGTGTAACACGGGACTACAACGATGATGGTGTTCCGATGAACGAGGACTTCGTTAGTTGGACAGGCAAGAAAATCATCCTCTGGAACAATCCTGATATTGAGTTCCAGGGTGAGCAAACTGGCGGGATTCGTGTTCGCGAGCCAGAACAGGCACCCCAAGTCACAGGCGGTATGACTCAGCCTCAGCAACAGCAGTACGACCGTTCATCACAGACGCTCGAAGAAGAAGCGGAATCAGCCAAGCAGTTCGCCGAGGACAATGATTTGGGCGATATAGAAGGCGAAGGACAACAGCACTGATGCGACTTAAGTACGACAAGTTCAATGAATCTATGACGGATTGGCCCGCAATCCACAAGGAATGTGAGAGGCTAGGCCAAGCTGTCATAGAGGTCACTAAGTACAGCGAAGACAGGGAAATATCCATCCAACAGATGAAGTATCTCCATGCTGTCGTATTCCCCACCATCGCCCGTGAAATGCCTTGTTCACTTTGGACAGCAGAATTGGATTGCAAACGATACGCAGGCAGGGAATGGCTGATAAAGAAGATAGAAGACCAGCACTTTGTACTCTCCAAAACTTCGCTGACGGTGAAACAGACGAATGATTGGATAGATAACATTAGGGATTGGGCAGAGCAGGGTAGTATATTTATACCTCTGCCTAATAGAAACTGGCGTCAAGAAAAGAATTGAACGGACTGTCGCCCTGCCCTATGCAAGGATGCTCGCGATTGGGGCAGGGTAATATTGAAAGGGAAAGAAGTGGACAAGACTATTCCAAAAGAAATAGTCTTCCTTGGTAACAAGGCGGCTCGTGTATTGCGAGAACTAAAGATCGACACTATCCCTAAGTTCTTGAAATGCAAGGACTTATCCTTTAGGCAGGTGAAAGGTTGCGGGGAAATCACTATTAGACTCCTGGCCGCCGAGCAAGACAGAATACGCAGGGGCAAGGTTACGTATCTCTGCGTTAATTGCCGGTGGTGGGACAAAAGAAGTGGTAACTTCGCCGAGAAGGAACACCCATGCAGACGGCTAATGCCACACATGGTAAAAGATAAGGTGCGAGGAGTTTGGCCCTTAACTCGTGATACTGACTTTTGTGGTGATTTTCAGCCAAAGGTGATTTAATTTAAGAGAGGAAAACTATGGCCAGAAAAGGAATAGAAAAAAAGATCGAAGCACACGAAGGGCGAAAGGTTAAAATAGATGACCAAATAAAACAACTCCAAGCCGAACTAAAGCAATTACGGACAATGAGATTCACGATGGATTTTGGGTCAACCACAGAGATAGAGTGCTATAGAGACTACGATGAAGACTGTAGGATTCAGCTAAAGCAAGGCAGGACTTGTTTCTGGATACCAGCTAAACATCTTCGCAGTCTAATCGACAACCTAGACATCATGGAAAAAGGATTGAGCAATTCTGAGTTCTATCCCCACGGAAAGGAAGTTCTGTGAAACCATGACCCCCGCCGAACAATACACCTTTACGATCAAAGGCGGGAAGTGGTGGAGTCTACCCCCGGCCAAGCTCGCAGAGTTCAAGGAAACCTACCCCCGCCATGATTTAGGCAAGGAGTTCCGCAAGATGATAGAATGGTGCAAGTGTAACCCTCATCGGCGTAAGACGGCCAGTGGGATGCTCAGGTTCATAAATAGCTGGCTGAGTAGATCGAAGGGGCAGGAAAAGACGAAACTTTACCCTATTAAGGGTAGGATTTGCGATAAATCCGGTTGCGGAATGCCTGCGGTGTATAAAAATAATTGGGGACATTCCTGCTCTACTCATATGCCAGAGCGGGTTAAGGAGCTATTTTGCTGAAAATTTTGGATTTAATTTGCTTTTCTCAAAATATAGGATATACTCTTAGTATGAAGACTGCTGCCAATCACATTTATCGTAACCCTTGCCATCTTCAAGTCTGTAGCGGTCTTCCGGTGGTAGGGGTTTTCTCTTGAAAGGAGAATAGAAATGGCAACAACAAGTAAGGCTATAGATAATCGCCCTGCCAGAAAAAGATATTGGTCACGGCGTACACTCGAAAAAAGAAAAGTAGCAAACTTACTCGACAATAACCAGCCCAAAAAGAAAGGCGGGAAACCCATGTCGGCAGTTGAAGCTATGATTTTCTGGCATAAGGCCCGTAAAGGGCGGGTGCTTGATGGGTACTTAAAGGACTATTCACCTGACCCAGAGCAAGTAACATGAAGACCATACAAATAAACAAGGACTGGCGGATAACCAAAAACGATAGCGAGGTGTATTTCCTTGAGGAGCACGTCAATAACAAATGGCTGTGCTACGTGTCTGGTGGCCCTTTGTCCCGCCATTTTGCGTTCTATGTGCGACAGGTTCTCAGTGATAACGCTCCAGACACCCCCCAAGCCCTTATCTCCCTCCTGCGCACTCTCACGGGCGAAATAGAGGCAGTTATAGAACAGGAAGGGAAGTAGCGATGAGTGATGACGAAATCAGGAAAGAAATGGATTATCTTTACGAGAAAAAACAGCGGTACGGGTGGAACGAAAAGGATGTTGTTATGTATAAGCATTACGGAAGCCTTCTGGGTGATTCATGGGATGATGAAATGCCGCCAACCTACTAACCCCAAAACCTTAAATAGCAGAAAGGAACGAAGATGGCGAAAAAGAAAGATTACATGCGACTGTTCGCTGATTACTGTCTAAGGCACCATATATGGTTTGCGGTATGCACGGGTGGCGAAATTGACCAAGTAACATTTTTTACAAAGAATAACGGCGATGTAACCGTGGGAGCACCACAAAACAAGCGATTTGGCGAGAAATCAGGCTTTGAGTGGCTGGCAAAAGAACATCTTATTGCTCTGCAGGGTGACTAAATGAGAAATCTTCCCCTAATTCCCAGATTTAATTTGACTTTCAAGAAAATGGAGCGTATAGTATAAGCATGATAGGCTTGCGATTACAATTTAGTTTCCGAGATAGGTCATCCAGATTTGTCTCTCGACAGCCGTATTTGTGTCAGCTTACGGCAAGCGTGAATAAGCTCGCACACGAGGCTCGCAAGCCCCTTGTGGCGGGCTTTTTTAATTGCTTTTCATCACCCTCCTCCAGAGTCAGAACCATCTATTTTGTGGGTTCTGGCTCTTATTGTGGGGGTGTGTAGTGAATGTGGATACTACCCAAAACATTATCAGCTTTTGTACCGGATATGGAGGTATCGAGCTTGGAATTAAGCGAACTGGCCTCCCTGTGCGAACGGTCGCTTATGTGGAGATCGAAGCATTCGCTTGCGCGAACCTGGTTGCAAAGATTGAACAAGGTGACATGGATGCAGCTCCTATCTGGACGGATATTAAAACCTTCGATGGACGCCCCTTTCGTGGAAAAGTGGACGGAATCATTGGTGGATACCCCTGCCAGCCATTTAGCTGTGCTGGAAAACAACTTGGCGACAAGGACCCGCGGCATCTCTGGCCGTTTATCAGAACTCATATCGAAACAATTAGACCTGTTTGGTGCTTCTTCGAGAACGTGGCAGGACATCTTCGACTCGGATTCGATCGGGTGGTCAAAGATTTGGACGAAATGGGTTATATTGTCGAGGAAGCACTGGTTACAGCTTCGCAAGTCGGCGCGCCTCACAAGCGAGAGCGGCTGTTTATCTTGGGGTACTCCGAGGGCCATTTATGGGGAGCATCCGGGCATGACAGACAAAAGTCACTTGACAGGACAAGTACAGGCGGAATACCCAGAATACATGAAACGGAGGACGGTTCCAACCCGCAAAGGCGATCAAGTGCGGCCGGAAACTCCAAACGAGTATTGGGGTCGGATGGAGGAAACGGAAAAGAATTGGAGAACCCCCCAAGTGGAGGCGGACTTAAAAGAGTCTCGCCGCAGGACCGGCCACGAAGAAAGAATAAAAAACCATCAGCCGGCGTTAGCGAATCAAGTAATGGTGAACTGGCCGACACCAAGCACCGAGGATCACAAGAGCGACGGCCCGAAGGCAATGGGGAGGTTGAAGGACGGAACTTACAAGACGACAGAGCAGCGACTTCGCAATTTTGCCCTATATCATCCCAAAACAGATGGCCAGCCAGACCCGGACAGGAGCAATACGACTGGGAAGAACCGCGCGTGGTTTACTCCAGTAGTCGGAGAAGCACACCTGACAGTAAGCAAGGAAGCACAGGCGAATCGGGAACAAGAGGGGAAAATGAATCTGACTCGGCAGGTAACAGGCAAGTTAAATCCGGCATGGGTAGAACAGTTGATGGGTTTGCCTCCAGGGTGGACGAACTTCGATTGTTGGGTAACGGAGTTGTCCCGCAAGCAGCAGAATTAGCTTTTAGAACTCTAACAAATAACACTTTTTTAAGAAATACGACGAAAGAGCTATGTCAAACGTAAAGACGACACAAGTGTAGACGACAACTAATTAAGGCGGTACAGCCCCGTGAGCAGAACAAACAAAACAAAACCAACGTGCCCGAAATGCCATGGGCGTAATATTGCTGACGGGAAAGGCAAGAAAATGGTATGTATAAATTGTCACCATGAATTTCAGATCGTTACTGACAGAGAAGCACGCGAGAAGCGTGACAGGGCTATCGACAACCAAAAGAAATACCAAGCCCGTAAATGGCTCAAGAAACAAACTAAACGGCTCAGAAACAGCCCTACGGGCGCAGAGGCAGAGTTTGGGCGGCGGTTAGCGGCGAAGTTTATCCCCTTTATTTCCCAGTGGTCATACGATGTTGAGGGTTTTATGGGGATATGTGATTTTTTACTTCCAAATCACAATGTCATCATCGAAGTAGACGGGGGCTATCATTTAGAGGAAGAGCAGCAGTTGAAGGACGCCGAAAAAGACTTTATCTGCGAAAAATTGCTTAAAAAGAGGGTTTTACGAATTACCAACAAACAGGCAATGTTCCTGTCGATGGATAAAATTTTAGTTCTAATAGAAAACTGTAAAAAAGGCCTATGAAAACTATACTAGAAAAAGGACATCCCACAGTATACCGCGTGCAATGGCCGGGTATCACGTCCCGTCAATGGGCATTTTTTAATAATAGGCTCTAGTGTAGTGAGTAGTTAAAGAATACGGGTTATGATATACAAGCCTTAGCCTGCTGTTACATACGGGATATATTATTATGCCCGGTATAAGTGGTTGCGCAAAAGCATAAATAAAACAAGAAAGCCCAGTCAAGAAAGGAATAAGAGTATGAGCAAGAAAAGCAAGGCTAGGAAATGGAACATAACCTTGCGGGCATGGTTCCCAAAAGCTCGGCACCAACTGGATAGAGAGAATAAAGACATTGACAACGATAAAAAGCATAAACCAAAAGGACAACGATAACCAGCCCCCCGGCTAGAAGGGAAAGAAAAATGAGTAGAGAACGCACATGTCCGTATAATTATTCATTAGCAGCTAAGGGTCTAAGGTTTAACAACGATGACTGTGGCATGAGGGTGGAGTTGCTAAGGCAGAATAAAGCCCTCCAACAGCAAATCTCCACCCTTCAAGCCCAACTCCACGCCCTCCGCTGGGTAGCCGTGACGGAGGGGTTGCCGGAAGGTAGGGGTGTGTGGCTAGTGCTAAAGAGAGAGAGGTACGGAGATAGCCTAAATAGAGTGGAAATATATAGAAGCCTAGACGAAAACGCAAGTAGATGGCGAGGCTTTGCAGGGACTTACTCGCACTGGATGCCAATAATCTTACCACAGGAGAAGAAAGATGAAATTAAAAACCCGCAAGACCGTAAAAGTGAAACATGCGAGAGCAAAGAAGAATAGGAAAAGGAAGACTAATGGCAAAGAAGAAGACATCAAGTAAGCTCAGGGGCGGCAACGCGGCTAAGGCATGGCGTATGATTCAAGCCGGAGAGTGTTACAAGGACATAGCAGACGCCACAGGCCACCTTATACAGGCCATCAAGCTCTACGCACGCCGTAAATTCAAGGAAGAGGCCACGAAACTGTGGTCAGAAGAGATCAGGGCTGTAGGGGCGTGTGAGATATGCAATAGCACTGATAATCTGAACGCTCACCACTTGCTAGAGAAGTCCGTCTGGACACACCTGCGGTACGATTTGTCGAATGGGGTTTGCCTTTGTGCGGGGCATCATACTATGGACAGGGATTGCTGTCCGCATGGTAACTTACCGGCGATAGAAGCATTTATACTTTGGTTGTTCGTAAATCGAGAGGGCCAGTCCGCGTGGTACACTCAACACAAACACGACCAGAAATACCAAGATATAGACTATGAAGCGGCTTTTTGGGAATTAAAATAATAATCCCTTGACTTCTGTTAAAATTAGGTTATAATTTAGACGTGAGCAGAACTTATGACAATTTAACCTTTGGAATTAGCGACAGGACTGGTACGTCCGTAAGGCTTACCGCATTCCCCGTCATAGGTGATGTTCACAAGTCCTGTCACCTTTTTAGGACAAAACTTGTGAGAAAAATTGACATTAGCACACCAACACACCCTAACGTCTTTACTTTAGTTGATGACAAAGACTTTGAATTTTTAAGTCAATGGAAATGGTGTGCATCAAAAGTTAGGAATACGTCATATGTCGTAAGGACGGTATGGGTAAACGAGAAAAGTAAAAATATAGGAATGCACCGTGTTATTATGAGTGCCCCAGATAATATGGACGTTGACCACCGAGACGGAAACGGCCTTAATAATCAGCAGGGGAACCTAAGGGTCTGTACTCGCTCGCAAAATCTTTACAATCAGAAATTGGCTCGCAATAACACGAGTGGATATAAGGGTGTGTATTGGGATAAAGACCGCTCAAGGTGGGTCTCGCAAATCAAAGCTAATGGGAGGCGGCATAAATTAGGTAGGTATTTTTGTCTAATAAAGGCAGCCAAAGCCTACGACACCGCTGCTCGTAAATATCATGGCGAATATGCAAATACGAATTTCAAGGAGAAATAAAATGAAAGACTTAGCGATACGAGTAGCAGGGTTGTTTTCGGAGAAGCCGTGGAAGCATGACTTTCCTGTGAAAAGAAACCCCTTTTCGCATTTACCGCAATGCTATCTGCCTTGCAAGAAATGTGGGAGAAGAAGAATGCCAGAATTTGAAGCATGTCACATTCCTGACCCGGTTAATATTCACGATCTCGGTCCGGCGTTGGAGTGCTTGCGAACGATAAGCCCGGACAGGATAACGAAAGAAGTTATGGAGAAGGGTTTTCCGCATTATAATAAGCAATGCAACTTAAGGTATAACCGAGCGGCATTTTGTGACTGGATTGTATGGCACGCCACCGCCGCCCAAATATGGGAAATAAACGTCTTAGCTAAAGAGCAGGAGAAATGATATGAAAATACGTGTACTACTCCACAAGCCGAAAAGATGGGACTTACTCGGCCAAGCAATACGCATCTGGACAGGGCTTATC
>SDBU01000745.1_pt1 | contig 46501 bp, 75 predicted proteins | sample 2277071 | NCBI WGS metagenome assembly SDBU01 (sample SAMN10397929, study PRJNA504765) | marine sediment metagenome | isolation source: marine sediment core GS08_GC12, 126 cmbsf | place: Arctic Ocean: Gakkel Ridge, Loki's castle | collected 2008
ACTTCTGCCGGGATAACGCCGGACAACGCAGACGCACAACAGACGGCCAAATCAGTCTCAACGTATTCAGGCACCGGTGACTTTTATACCGAGTCCGGTGCGGCAAACGCCTACGTCTTGTCCCCTATCGGCGCACAGCTAGCACCTCCTATATTAACGACTGGGATGAGAGTTCGTTTCGCGCCTGCTAACTCGAACACAGGTGCCTCCACAGTCAATGTGGATGGTCTCGGTGTCAAAAACATTAAAATAAACAACGGGACAACAGACCCAGGCCCGAATATATTACAGAATGGGATATTCATTACGTTGGTTTATGACGGGACTTCATTTTTGGCTGACACGGCATTCGCAACTCAAAGGATAATTTATGATGAAAGACCGCTACCAGAAAGTCGCGGGACTTTTGGTACCGGCGGGGATAATGTTATAAGTGGAATTGTTGATATGAATCCAAGTTTAGCGTCGAGTGTATGGGATAATTCTGTTCTCGCTAATGGAAAAGTGTTTTTGAGAATAATGGGGTTTGATTTTAATACAAGTGCAAATCTTTTTAAAATAATAACCCAAACTCCGACAACTGTATTTGAACACCAACTTGGAGGGTGGGGAGACAGCGGTGTTGGGAAAGGATCCTATACTTACATAGATTTATCAGCAGGTAGCGTCACATCATTGGATTTAACGGTCACCAGTCTTCTTGGGATAAATACGACTAATGAGGCAGCAAGCAGTTTTTGGGATCTTTTGTGGAATCCCACCGGAACAGTCTCAGCGGGAACATCGATGTCAAGCTCAATCGTGGTAGAGATATAATGATCACTTATTACGACTCTCTAGAAAATGTTACCGATAGTTACCTAGAAAAACCAAATCGTCCTTTTCACAAGTTTGAAACCCATTGTATTGATACTGACTCCGAAGAACGAACTGATAACAACGATTTTAGCGAAGAGGAATCTGTCGAGCACCATCTTTTCAAGATAAGGACGCCTCGGAACGATTTACTTGGGAAAACTGATAGGTATGCCCTTCCAGATAGCCCGTTAACCGAGACTCAGCGACAAAAAGTTTTAGACTACCGAAAGGCTCTCAGAGATCTACCAAGCTCTATTAAAGAAAATGGCTTCACCGATACATCATTACCGAAAAAGCCAGCTTGTTTGAGCGATATTGATGATTCTTAAGTTTTTAATAAGGGCATTCTCTTTTTTTAAGCGCATCTTTTTTAGTTTATTCAAGGCTATTCTGAGAAACAAACAGTCATACGTATACCTATATGCAGTGATCGCTTCTGAAATTTTAAAGCTAACCAAAAAAACAGATAATAAACTGGACGACCATATCGCCAAGTATTTCCACGAAAATGTAGCCCCAAGTATCCTGTCTACAATTTCAGGGCTCGATCCAGACGAAATTATCGAGACTATCGATAAGCTAAATAACGCCAAAGGTCCGTTCAAATTGCTTGAACACTTGAAACTGAGCAGATCCGGGCACCTATTCGGGTTGAATTTCGGGGGGTTGAAAACCACCTACGATATGGCGACAGAAACATTTGAGATTGGCCATAAGGGGTGACGTCCCTAACAGATTTATTTGACGAGCCTGTAAAAAATAAGAAGCCGCCCAAAGCGACCCATCTTTTACCCATCTCAAAAAAGATGATCGCCTCATTTATTGTATTCAACATTTTGGCAAACGGAACGTTTGTTCTTTGGCTAGGAAACCAGCTTTATGGCGCCTTCAAAATAAACTTCAAGCACGATGTGATAATGCCCATAATCAGAAACTTACCGACCCGTAAGGAAATGAATTATAACTTTGAGATCCTTAGAAAAGAGAACACTGCCGAATCACAAAAGACATTGTTACGAATTCAAGGCGTAGGAGAACGTTTGGACGATCTCAATGCGCGGCTAAATAACAGCAGTATCTTTTAATACAAAACAGTCCTTGACATTGGTATCCCCACCGGCTACTATATAGGTAGATCGGAGGTGAAATATGCATAGTCCTGCATTAGACAAGGTATACTCGAAGACGAATACTGATTGCCCTATAACGTTTCACGAGAAATACATAGTAAACGAATTATTTGAGGTATGGTTTCGCCATTGGTATGCAACAGGCCATATGGATAAATTCAAAAAATTAATGCCCAAGAATAATGAGAAGTACATTCTCACAGAGAAAGCAAGAATGTTGAGAGCGCTTTTGTACAGTAAATACGACTACGAGTCATTAGAGGATGGCCTAGACGAAGCTATAGAACGAATACAAAATCAATAGCGGGGCAACAAAATGCCCCGCCAAAAGGAATCCTACTATGAAATATTATAACAAAGTGGCAACACGCGGTACAGAAATAACCTTCGCATCACACGACAAGTCTTTTGTGAGAATTGAATCGTTTTTTCCTTTCGAGGAAAGCGTTGAGGACATCGAGCGAGATATTAAGAAGCTCCAATCGATCAAGCAGGAAATCGAGAATATTTCATGCGACGAATCGTAAAGTTCAAGTCTAGAGAAGAGTGGCTAGTGGCCAGAAAACAAGGTATTGGCGGTAGTGAGGCCGCCGCCATATGCCAGAAACATCGGTGGTCAACACGGCTCAGTGTTTATATGGACAAGGTGGCCGATTTGGATGATATCGAAGAAACTCAGCCAATGTACTGGGGAAGCACGCTTGAACGAGTAATTGCTAACGAATGGAGTAAGCGAAACGGAAAGAAAATACGGCGTTTATCACTCACGATGATGAAAAGCCACACGCATGACTTTCTATTTGCTACTCCCGACGCAATGGTGGTTGGCGAGGACGCGGGTCTGGAAATAAAGACGTCCAATGCCTTTGATTCATCGTGGGGTGACGACGAGCTTGACGATCAATACATCATTCAGTGTCAGCACTATATGATGGTCACTGGCAAATCTAGGTGGTACCTGGCCGCACTGGTTGGAGGAAATCAGTACCACCAGTACGTCATAGAGCGAAACGACAAGTTAATCGGTGCCTTAGTTGATATGGAGGTTAAGTTTTGGAATGACAACATATTGGCCAAGTTCCCGCCCCTTGCGACCAGTCAAGATAGTGATATTCTGAATAAGAATAGATCGTTTGATGGTGACGAGTTGGTGTTGAACGATTTCGAATCAATCGAGCTAGTTGAAAAGTTCAACGAAACTAGGCGCGCGTGTACAGAGATTACCGAATTGAAATCGGAACTCTCGAATCGAATAAAGCAGAAAATGAACGGATATGATAGGCTTGTGTGTGGCGACTACACGGCAAATTGGGACAAAGCGAATAGATTACGAATCAAAAAAATGGAGGTCTGTTAGATGAGCGATCACAAATCAGTAGATACGAACTTAGAAATTAATCCCCCGAAAGAAACAACTACGGTGAAACAAATGGTTGATAATCTTGGAAATGTTGTGGGGAGCATGCGTAACGCAGTAGAAAGACAAATTGTTGAACCGGTAACCATCAAGAACGACCGTGGCGAAAAAATCAGCCTGTCGTTTGAAGACGTCAAATCATTCATTTGCGAAGGCGCCAACAACAAAGAGATCAAGTTTTTTATGGAGCTTTGCCGTGCGCGGAATTTGAACCCATTTATCGGCGAAGCTTACATGGTTAAGTACGGTGGCAGTGACGCGTCACTGATAGTCGGTAAAGATGTATTTATAAAACGGGCCAAACGACAGCCTAGTTTCAAAGGGTTTCAGGCAGGTATTATCCTTAAGGATAAGGATGGTAAGATTGAACGCAGGGAAGGCGCTTTTTACGAGAAACACGAAACTGTTGTCGGTGGATGGGCGAAAGTATTTACCGATAAATTCGACCAGCCTTTTTTAACAGAGGTATCCTTTGAAGAGTATGCAGGTAGAAAAAAAGACGGAAACCTAAACAGAAACTGGGCCGGGAAGCCGGGCACTATGATCCGTAAGGTTGCTTTGGTCCATGCCCTCCGAGAAGCCTACCCTGATGAATTTGGCGGCATGTACGACGAATCTGAACGTGACGCTATGCAGGGAGACAAGGAAATCCCAGTCTACGACCCGGATAGCGACTATGTGATCCAAAATGGGGAATATGAAGGGGTACTCATATCCAAGATCACAGATATTGAATACCTAAAAAAGCTGTGTGAAAACAAAAACGTTCCGGCCCACGTAAAAAAGATGACCGAATCTAGGCTCGAAGTCCTTGGCCAAATTTCTGTAATAGACAAAGAATTAAGTAAAGTTAAGTAAAGTAAATCGTTGATTAAAATAGCCATAACGGTGTACAGTGGTATCCGTTATGGCTACCGCAACAGCAACTAAATTAAATAAGGTTAGAGCAGACGACGACGGGCAATGCGTGTTCGATAGTTGCCCTACCTCAGAAGACGTCCGAACGGTAGAGAAACAAAAAAGGCTTGAGATGAGGCAAGAAGTCTTGTTCAGAAAAGCACAGTCAAAATGCGACCACTTAAAAAAGATAGACTCTTTTTTAAAGACGTTTTCTGGTGCGCATGATTCCGAGTCTGAGCTCAAGATATCGGCAATACTCGGGTTTTGTGAGAGCCTGGATTATCTCCAGAAGAACGACAATGATGGCCGTATCGTAATGAAACGTTGGTCCCCCAAATACAAGCAAGCCATTCGTATGAGAATAACTGCATACTCCGCTACAGATACCAACGAAGTGCCCTTGAAAGAAGGAAAATGCATTAATCAGATCCAATTCCAGGATAGAGAGGTTCCACTAACGGACTTCGAAAATGACTGAGCGTATTAGCGCAAAGCTATTTCAGAGGACAAAAGTTCGAGAAACGGATATTTTAAAGGCTTGTTTGGATATTTGCTTAAGGATAGGTTTTGTAGTTTTTCGTACAAACACAGGGGTCGCGAAATACACCCATAAATTAAAAAACGGTACGACAAAAGATTCTTTCGTACGCTTCAATGAGCCTGGATACCCTGATATCGCAGGCTATATACCTGAAAGGATCGAGTTGGCGAGACGCAAGAGAATTGACGAAAATACCACCCATGCCGGGGCCATTGCCTTATATATTGAGGTGAAGAGGCCGGGTGGCAAGTTGACGAACTTTCAGAAGACTTTTCTTGATAACGCCAAGGGAAACGGTTGTTTCTCGATCGTGGCTTACGGCGCTGACGATCTTATCAGCAATTTGAAGTTGCTTCGGTATATTTGAACTCTGAAGTACCGAAACCTATTGATTTGCCACATATGATACATATCTTTAGAAAGTCATCAGCGGTCAACGTACGTCGCTTAATGGCCTGGCTTAAGTATCTACTACGGCGACCAAGCTGCCTAGAAACTTGCGCCTTTGAAAGCTTGGTGCCTTCTAGGCATTTATCAACCAATCTAAGAAGCCGATGCTGTTCTTTTTGATTCATCGTTGACAATAGTAGCTACATAGGATACTATTGTCAACAAGATCGGAGGTAATTATGAAGGAAATAACCATAGAGGTGACACCCTCACAGTTAGAGAGGTTCGAATCGTTCGCTACGGAACACAATCTTACGTTGAAAGAGTATATTGTAGAATGCGTGGATGATGTGACCCCAGACGAGGACACCACTGATAAGATGGCCACAAAGCGGCGAGAATCTTTTGAAAGTGTCTAGTATTTTGAATGACCGGCGACCCCTACCTTCGATCTAAAGGCTAGATTATCGCCGGTCATTGAGAGTATTAAAGGGAGTGATAGCTTTGACTTTTATTATTTTAGCGGGAATGGCGTTTGTTTCGATCTTATTGGTCGTAATCAGTTCGATGGTCGCCGGAATGAAAGACGGTAGCCGGCGCTTAGATCGTTAGGAGTGGCGTTATGGTTAACTATAAGCTAAATGAGGCTTGGGCGAAGCGTCTGAAGTGTTTCGAGAAAATAGAGGAATTCGTTAACCAGACGGCCCCTATTGAGGCTCAAATATCCGAATTAGAATCTACAATAGAGGTACTTCGCGGGAGGGCTAGAGCATTTGGATGTTTGTCCCAGTCGCCAAGAACAGTTAACCAAGAAATGTTGATGCTAAATCTACAGGAGATGTCTGCTCGCCTGGAGATCAAAAAGAACGATTGCTCGATTTTGCACTATAAAGCATCAATCGCAGTATGGTCAGTCGATCTTGAGTGGTGCCGGAAGGTCGAAAGTGAATTGGGCAATGTTACCATTCAGTGGGTGGGTAGGCACCACTGCGTATTAGGATCCGGGCACGAATTCAAAAAGAAAGGTGGGTAGCTTAATGAATATAAACACAATAAATAGACTCCATCGATTATCCAAACAGATAGATCAAATCAAGGTCGAAATACTTGAGATATTGAACCAGGAAGCCCATGGCCTCGATTGGGCACCCTTACAATGCCAGTTGAAGAAACACGAGCCATAGAAGACTTACAGCCTACAAGATAAAGGCTTGACAATAGTATCCGCACGAGATACCATTGTTGTAGATCGGAGGAATTTGGATGAACGAAGAAAAAAACTATAGCTATAAGAAAAGAACGGTTTTTTTTAAAATAAAATCAGAAATCGTTGAAAAGATGTTTAATATCCCGAAAGACAGTAGTATAGATTCCATTTACTATGACGGGGTTACAGACAAAGGCAATCCCATTTTTGTAATTGAAATATACAACCGGGACTATCCAGAGTGGGATCTCTATGATCCTCCGAAACATACGCTAAATAAGCCGTTGATTACGGAAAATAATATCTCGGATGCTTACGAGTTTGAATGGAAAGTGCGGAGCTCGGATGACTAAAAAAATAGATCTCAGCAACAACGAAATAGACATCCTTGAGCGACTTGTTCTTCAGGAAATAAAACTGCTAGTACAGATGATGAAGGATGAAGAGGTACCCAAGGCTGCTCGAAATTGGTTTGCCGGACACAAAAATAAGTTAGAGCTGATTTGGGACAAGCTTGAGGAGAAGTTGGATGTCTGAAGAAAAAATAACCCCAATATCCCTGGAGCAATGTATTAGGTATGAAGCATATAGTTCATTTTGGACAGGCTATATGGGCACAGATTTTCTGAGAGCGCTTTCCGCTGCCTACATCGAATGGAAAGTTAATGTCAAATACATTCGATATAAACGACGACTAAAATTCAAAGAAATCATGGAGGAGCTTAGATGTCTGAAGAATCCAAAATAATGCTAACTGAAAACGAATTCAAGATGTTGGTCGGTGGTGGCATAGTAGACGACGAGTTGACCAATACCAAGATAGCCTTGAAAGACATCGGTCACGACCGGATGATTGAGATTGTCCAGGCAGTCAAAACAAAACAGACAACTCAGTTTAAGTTCAAATGTTGCCAAGATTGCAGAAACGGTCAGTGTGGTTATGCTCAATGTGTTCACAATGAATTGGACGGACGGATGTATTTTATAGACCCCGATCTGATGCCGAAGTTTGATCATAAATGCTTGTGTTTTTTGATGACCGAAGAGGAAGTCGGATGACTGAAGAAAAATTTATTCTGACTTTTTGGGAAACATATGGGGAATTCGATTGTAAAGATATTTATGAGGGGGAAGTCGGCATTGATGATGTCGTCAAAACCTGCAATGAATTATTAAATCTGAAGTTTTACGGAAGGGTTGAGTTTAGGCGTTGCTTTAAAATAGGCGATGTCTCTCCGGATATAAAACGCTCACAGGGGACAGATCGGACCGATCTACCACTAGGCGATTATGGGAGTCCGGTTTTTGGAAACAAAAAAATAATCGGGCATAATGGGCTATTCGATACCAGAAAAGAAATAAACCGCATTGGGTCAGATATGATCGAAAGCGTGTATGCGGAAAACATACCTGGTGAAAGAACCTTGGAAATTAAGTTTTACACCAAAAATGAACATAGTTCAAAAAAAGGCATATTTAAGAAGGTTGCGGACCTATGCCAAGTCCCGCAGCCTCAAAAATAACTACACATAATGATTATTATGCGACACTGGAGGAAAGGTATGGAAAATGAGTTTGATTTAAAGGTCAGAGAATTTAGGCGCCAGCTAGTCGCCGAATTATTAAATCAATGCACAACTGATCAAAAGAACTTCTTTAATCGAATGTACGGGGGTATTGATATTATTGAAGATAGCAAGCTCAGAAACGCTTATTCACAATGCAAAAGAACTGTTGAGGAAAACCGAAATGTGTAAATTGAAATGTGGTTGTACCCCAGACGCATCTGGATATGGGTATTGCGGAGAATGCACAAGAGCTTTAAGAAAGAAAATCTGGTCAGAAATGAGTGAAGAAAAAAAAGATTATGATAGGCAAATGGCACCTAGCGAGAGCAAATATTTAGACGAATTATCACGATCGTGTGAATGCCATATCTGTCCACCATGTAGTTATTGTATTTCACAGAGTGAAAACGATCATATTTCCGAATTCACTAAAATAACAACCAGCGGAGACGGAGGTAGTGAATAATGTCAGGAAAAATTGTGAGGCATAAACTAAGCCTTGGAATGACCTCTTTTGAATTACCATTTGGATCTAGCCCTTTATCAGCTAGATATTTCAATAATACGATAAACATGTGGGTTAGAACGCCCTTGTATATTTCCGATAAAATCAAAGCAAATTTTCTGGTAGCCATTTCCGATGATCCTCTTACGGATGTTCCAATCGCACGATTCATTGACACAGTAGAAATATGTGGCGTCTTTTGGCACGTGTTTGAATGCGAATTTACGGATATAACCAGCGGAGACGGAGGTAGTGATGATTGAAGAAGAAAAGAAAATGTTGAATCTTCTGAACTGTGTAATACAAGACTGTACAGATCAGATAGGTTACCTTTTGGACGGAATGATGCCAGAGGCTGGGTTTTTGCTAGATCGGTATTTAGAAGCCGAGTCACCAACCGGGCGAGACGGAGGTAGTGAGTGATAGTAACAGAAAGCGAATTTATGGAGCTAATGCAGACCGATCATTACGGAACATCGTTACCTGAAGGCATTGGGGTTGTTGAGTCCCTTGATTTGATTAATTGCGCTTTGCTCGAATCGCTCCCAAAAGGACTTAAAATTAATGGGTCGCTTCGTTTACCTGGCATTGGACAAATAGAGTCACTTCCTGACGATTTGGAAGTCCGTGAATCACTCTATTTGAGTGGATGCGATTTGATCAGATCAATTCCAGGAACCATCAAAGTTGGCGGCTCCATTTTTTTACAGGCAAAGCAAGAGTCATTCGAGGACTTCAAGTCTGACAACTGCAAATTCTGCACAGTTTCGCCCGACGTTTCGAGTGATTATTACTGGGAGTTTGTTTATGATGGCAAAACTCACAGGAGACCAGTCCTTCTTGATAGGGACGGAGGTAGTGAGTGAACGTTAACACTGAGGGATATCTAGGTTATTGGGTGTGTGATTGCGGGGCAACAAATTACAGATATGACGATGAAGGCCCCATACAGGAATCATATTGTGGAAGGTGCGGAGAATTTAATGACGGACAAAAATTGATTAAAGACACGGCTAGCGAGGACGGTGGTAGTAATGAGTGAAATAACAGTCAAATTATCCAAATATTTAAGATCCGGTATTGGATCGCGTTCAACTAGAGAAGTCGCAAAAGAAATCGGCATTTCGCATGCCACGATATCCCGAGTCTGTAATGGTGGTATCCCTGATCTAATGACGTTCAAAAAAATCTGTGAGTGGATGAGTATTAACCCTTCATACTTATTGGGATTGTCTGAAATAATAACTAAAGAAAACTTGGGCGCCGGTTCCCCCGACTTAGGGGATGGTCAAATAAATGATCATATACTCGATTTGATTGATGAACATATTTTTATGATCGTCAAAATACAGGAAGCAATAATGGGTTGTCCTGGGTGGGAGATATCTAAAATTGCATTAACTGGCCCTAAGATAATCGCACACAAAATACGGCGTATGTATAGGGAAAAATTAAACAGCGAAGGCGGAGGTAGTGATGGGTAAATTAAAACCCATATCAGAAGCCCCCAGGGACGGAACGGATATTCTAGGCTATAACAGGAAAGACAAACGTTTTATCGTTGTTAGGTGGGTTGGGGAGGTCAGAGAATGGGTAGCTCCTTGTCTGACTAATGTACCGATAGATTTATTCATGCCATTGCCTGAGCCACAACGACCGGAAAGTGAAGACGGAGGTAGTGAGTGATGGATGAATGTTGTCATGGAACTAGGTACAGGTTTAACCACGGTTGTAAATATTGTCGGGCTCCCCTAGCTTATAGGTTCACTGCATCAAAAGGCTATAAGTGTTGGGTACCTCATAGTGATAATTGTCCAAGGCCAAGACCAGAATTAACGCTAAACATTGTTGGACATCTTAATGGATATACACCTAAAAGGGTGATTATCGATGAGGGAATTAATCTCAGCCCCAAAACAACCAGCGGAGACGGAGGTAACCAATGATAGTAACCCAAACCCTAGTAATTGAATTCAACGATAGGTGTAATTTGAAGAGAGTTGAGATTAAGATTCAGTGTAGTGAGCACCATTCAGCCACTGATATTGGGCACGCAATCGACAACATAATGAAACACGTCAAATCAGAGCACGTTTTGAACTTGGAGGTGATGAGAAATTGATGGACGTAATTTTATTCTTTGCAATTTTTATTCCGATAATGTTATTAGCATTTGGGTATCTTAATTTTAGCTGCCACAGATCGATGACGCGCGATTCGGCTAAACCTTTCAGGCGAGGGTCAGCGGGGCAATTCAAGGCGATGTTTGAAAAAATAAACTGGGAATTCGATCCAATGTTCCCAAAATCTCTTTTTACTGAAGACTCACAAATACATGCCCGTAGGTTTAGATTTCACTCGCAAAATATGCTTTTGGGGCCAATAGCTTTTGTGCAAGCATCGTTTATTATTCGGAGGAAGCTGAATTCAATTAGAACAAAGCGGGAAAACAAGTCAATGGATTGGGACGATATAGCTGAATTACAAAAAATCAACGACGAAACTAATCAATTGTCGCTTGGCGATATCGATTGTCTTACGCGTGAATATGGCACGACATCAACAGGGGGCAAATGCGAACCAATACCGCCCGCCGTACCGGCTGATTACGACACGAAAGGATCATAACTATGAAAAGCAAAAGAGCCATAAAACCACTACCGCCCCCACCACCACGACCGCCGGAGCCCAAAAGAAGGTTAGACCCAAATCATTGGAAGTCAAACAAACGTCCCTGTATAACAAAATACGGTTCTCTCGAGCGATGCAATCCTTGGTTTTTATGGAAGCCGTGCAGCAAGTGCAAGATGGAGTTTAGGCGACAAAATGGTTGGAAGGCATTCACGGCCCCGTATTGTCACACGCCGGGCCTGAGCGATGGTATTCGTAGGTATCTATGCGAAGAGTGTGCCCCGACCTACGAGATTGCAAATCAATATTTTCTTGATAAAAAGTGGCTTGGGCCAAGGCCGGAATCCCCAACGCCATCGCCAAAGAAAAAAGATTCCGGAACTACAAATCATAGGTTAAGCCTTGACCGAGAAGATTTTAAACGCCTTGTACGAGGTGGCGTCGTGGATAAGAAAAATGTACGAATTATTCTCAATGATATCGGATGGGATCTGATGATCGAAGAAATAGAAGCGGCTAAATACAATCGTGAAACGTGTATAACCCCAGATTGCCCGATACCCTCGGACACCCCAGGGGATTATTGTTATATATGTTCGGCGCGACGAAAATACAATAAAAAAATCGGAGGTAAACAATGCAAGAACTAACAAAAACATTAATTGATCTATACCTATTCGACCTATGGGTGTTCTCCCAGTGGTGGCTATACGCCCCGCTAATGGTACCCTTCGCGTTTTACTTTACGTTCTTTCTATTCAAGTGGCTTGTTCTGACACTGCCCATATGGGTGGCTTTGGGCATATGGAAAGTGGTTAGGTTCAAATGAAGCGTACGGCCAGTTTAAGAGTAAGCATGGCTCTTCTCAAAGAGGCATTAAGGCTCCCAGATAACGTCGATATTACTGGGGTGGCTACTTACGATTTTTTTAGTAAGTTTTTTATTGTTGAAATAAAGATCGATGGCCTTCCAAGTATAAAAAACGACGGAAAGAACCCTCTTCTATGCCCGAATCTTTACGAACGTGATTGGTTAGGGCGCCCAAAATACGCTTTGAAACTAAACGTAAATTCATACAACGGAGAAAGGGTCAGAAAGATAATATCGCCAAGCGAGGCCGTGTTAGGTTTCGCTTCTTGGCTATCAAATCGAAAAAATACTATAACATTCGGTAGCGGCGAAGATGTTAACAATGCGGTGAGAGTTTCGAGGGAATTCAATGAAGCTCAAGAATTCGATGAACCTAGTTATGATTGGGACGGTGTTGTCGGACCTTTAATGCCGATGGATCAAGGGGTCAAATGAAAAAAAGAATGGCTAAAATAAGGGTGGCGTCGCCTTTTATGAACTGCTTAAACCTTCCTAAGAACATTCGTATTTTAGACATAGTTGGAGATCTAGATCTAGGTACCTCCGACGATGTTTTCATACTCACCATCGAGGGCCACCCGCTAATGGAAATCGAAGAAGGCGAAGAAATTCCCTTGATTGATCCCATAATAACAAAGCAATCCGAATTCGTTTGGGATTGGCGGCAAACTACCTTATGAATAAACAAAATAAACCCAATGTAGAAATCTCTCATTTCGTTTCAGAGTTTGATGAACGTGAGATATTCATTGCTTTGATGCGACAGGTATACGGAGATTACCCCCCTGTTGCGACATATGAAAAGCTAGCCTCTTTACTAAGCATAACCCGATCTAGAGTTCAGAGTATCCAAAACAAAATTCATCAGAAGACAGGTAATAAAATTCGAATTCTAGAAAAATTGGGATATTTTAAAAAGATCCAAAGTCCCTGACGCACCCGAGACGTCTCCCTTTATCGTGCTGCCAAGGACCGTCATGATACCAAAATTAATCCCTAAATCAACACTTGCAATCGCTCTAAGAAGTATGCCAAACTAATTCTACAAAACCCCCAAATAACAAAAAACCGCCGAAATTTAGCGATCGAAGCGGTTTTTTGAAATCTTATAAGGACGTGAATACATGCTAACACAAACAGCAAAAAAAGCAACAACGAAAACACCTCTAGTTGAGGAAGCAATGCCCTACACCAAAGGTAGGACTTATCATAAAATTGATGATAATCTAGTAAACATGGGCAGACACCACAATCTTTCAATAAGCGCGATGGGTCTTTTTGTCGTTTTGACTTGCAAGATGCTTCCAAATTCGTCCATAACCGAAAAACTCACTTACAAAACTCTTCGTGAATTTAGCGGCATATCGTCTGACCAAACAATCAGCAAGCTGTTAAAAGAGTTGATCGATTCGGGCTTTGTTTCCCGAATGGACGATTCCCACTACCGAATATGGAAATGTGCTTTTAAGGGCCTCAGAGAGGACGCAGACGCGGCTAATGGCATCGCCCCTGAAGACGCAGAGGTAAGGTACTTAGGAGACAAATACCCTCCAACACCTGAAGAGCCGGTTGCATGCTTAGCAGATGGAACCGAAGAGGAACCCGCTACAAATAATGAAGTGAGGCTCAAAAAACCCACTACAAATTATGTAGTGCTCCCGCATGCGTATATAGCTAAACCTAATATTAAAACAATACGTAACGTAGGAAATTTAAAATTTTTAGATCCAGAGCTTGAAGGGCGAATCGGGAACGAGAAGCTGTCACAATGGATAACCCAATTCGGGGAAAAGAAAGTCCAAACTGTAATAACCCATTTCGAGACAACCAAGCCGAACATACAGAAATCAACCTCAGGGTTTATCTACACTTCCCTACTCAACTACGACGACTGGAATTTCAAAATAAGCAGGAAAGCCAAGCAGCAGCAAAAGAGCAGCGCCCTCGACAAAAAAATGAAGAAATCCAGGGCCTCCAACACCGAACTTGCATTCCAGGACATCGAAATCGGGAATAAATCCCGGGAGCTTGAAAAGAAAGCGTTCAGGGCCAGCGAACTTGACGAGTCGATAAGAACCAAAGCCTTCGAAAGAACCCGCCAAGAATACCCGGACCTGATCGAAACTGGTGTACAATTTAAACTGATGTTTAAAGGCAACATAATCGGGGTATACCAGGAAATGAATACCCAATGATCGGAGATAAGACTACAGAAATGTTACAGAGTGGATTCAACTTTATTCGGTTCTCTTGCGTTTTTGAAACGCCTTCTTACACCGAGTCTATGACATTCAAGTTCACTGGGGGTAAAGACGACGTATTAGAGGCTGTCCTGGCCTCCAGATCAAAGGCTCACGGTCATACGGTTGAGCCAGAATTTAAAAACCCTGAGGAACTCCACTTCGTACTACGGCTTCAGCCGGGCGAGAACTGATTTGTTATAATGGGAGTAGCCATGATAAAAAAAGACTTCAATCGACCAAAATTTAACTTTGTAGATCTAGAAGACCACCAGCACGTCAGGGACCATCGAGACCGGTCGCCATTTCGTAAGCTTTTTAGGGTTTTGATTATGTATGTCTTATTGGCCGCAATAGCACTCTTCGCGTTTTTTTACTTTTGATCGCGTGAAATGATAAAGTGGAGCCTAGAAAAGCGCGAGCTTAAATCTTTAAAAAAATGGGATAAGAACCCAAGACGAATACTCGAGAAACCTCTCAAAGACCTTCGTGAGTCGATTGATAAGTTCGGTTTAGCAGAACCAATCATAATTCAACCATACGGCCTGATAATCGGAGGTCACGCACGATACGAGGTATGCAAGGATAAAGGCATCAAAGAAATTGACTGCTACGTACCTGATAGAGAGCTGACCGAAGATGAGCTAAAAGAGCTTAATGTCAGGCTTAACAAAAACGTCGCTGGTGAATTTGACTTTGATATTCTTGCAAATGAGTTTGATGCAGATGATCTTATGGAATGGGGTTTTAAAAAAGAGGAACTATTTGGATCTTTTGAAAAAGATTTTGATGATTCAAACAAAGAAATCGATATAGATTCTTTTGGAAACCAATGCATTTTGAAATTAGTGTTCGAAAATGATGTATACCTGGAATTGCTAAATAGACTAAACGCTTTAAAACAAAATGACGAAACCAACGAACAAATATTTTTAAAAGCATTAGGATTTTACGAATCAAATGTTTAAGTACAAATGGAATTTAAAAGAAGGATACCCATCGGAAAAAGTTGAATATCACAATTCAAAGGTATTTTCTACATTCGCTTGCGGGGGTGGGAGTAGTATGGGATATAAGTTGGCGGGATACAATGTTATTGGTGCTAATGACATTGACCCAAAAACAGCAAAAGTCTACAAAAAAAACCATAAACCAAAAAATTATTTTTTAGCTAGCGTAAATGAGTTGCTAAATGATTTTGAATTTCCAAAAGAATTTTACGACTTAGATATTCTAGACGGGTCCCCGCCTTGTTCTACTTTCTCAATATCAGGTAGTAGGGAAAAGGTTTGGAAAACTAATAAAAAATTTCGTGAAGGACAAAAAGAGCAAGTTTTGTCTGATTTGTTTTTTGATTGGATTAAATTAGTAAATAAATTGAGACCTAAAATCGCTATTGCTGAGAACGTAAAAGGAATATTGATAGGAAATGCAAAAGCATATTCAAAAGCAATCGTTAAAGAGTTAAATGATATTGGGTATGCAGTTCAAATATTTTTGTTAAACTCGGCTACAATGGGCGTTCCTCAATGTAGGAAACGAGTATTTTTTATTTGCAAACGAAAAGATTTGAAATTCCCAAAACTAAAACTAGAATTTAATTTGAAACCAATTTTACTTGGTGAAGCAATTAAGGGATATGAAAATAACCCTAGGCCCCCATTAACTAAAAATGAAAAAAAATATTACTTTGATTGTCCTCCTGGCCGACCTTTTAGTTACATTCATCCCAAAGGGTCTTTGTTCAATTTCAGAAAGTTATCAAATAATAAAGTTTGCACTACATTAATGACCAAAGATTCGATTTATCACCCAACAAAACCAGGGCGATTAAACAATATAGAGTGGCAAATATTAGGATCATTTCCATTAGACTATGATTTTTTGGATATCAATGCAAAATACCTAATAGGCATGTCCGTACCCCCAGTAATGATGGCAAATTTAAGCTATGAAATTTACAAGCAATTATTAAAAAGTAGCCCGTTCCCTGACTTAAAGAATAATCAAAATGATTGAGTATTTTGAATACGGAATCCCAACTTGGCTATTTCCTACGCTTCTAATCGGAATTGATATCTTGGCGGCAATTGTTTACTTTTCCCATGGCGACCTTAAAAGAGGGGTTTATTGGCTGGCCGCGGCAGTTTTGACGCTTACGGTGACCATATGAATAAAAAAGAGAAGTTAAAACAACCGGCCCCGTTTCATTGTGACTGGTGCAAATCAGAAGTTAAAGAGGGTGCGGAAATGTTTGGGGAGCGAGTCAAAGGAAACTCAATGCATCTATGCGATATTTGTTACTACCACCCTACCCTGGGCGCTCCAATTGATAAGGTCACCGAATAATGGCCTACAAAGGTGGGGGAAAGCCTGGAAACAAGAACGCCGAGAAGTGGTCTGAAGATGATGCTCTCGAACTTGGTGGAAAGCTTGTCGATTGGTTGCGTGATAGTAACAATCTATTCTTTGAAGACTATCTTTATGTGGTCACAAAAAGCTATGTGTACAATGGAAAAGTCTACCCTGATTTGGTTCGACATTTATCAGATAGGTTCGAGTCGTTCTCCGAGCTTATAAAAATAGCGAAGGCAATTCAGAAGTCAAAACTACAAAAAATAGGGTTCTCAAAAAAGATAAATCCGACGATGGCAATATTCTGTTTAAAGAACCACCACAAATTTACAGACAACCATAATCTAAAAATCGATGCTAACGTCGTCACCAATGATAAGCGGGCATCAAAACGAGAGGTAAACAGTAGAATTGACGGATTGGCCAAAACAGTTAAAAAAACTAAAAACTCTAGTCGAAAACGGAAAAATAGAGCCTGAAGAAGCTAGCGGGCTTTTAGATGACATAGAGTTTTACCAACGAACCGAAGACGTATTGGCTTGGGGGAAATATTATTTTTCGGACAAGTTCAGCGAACCGTTCTGCTACGAGCTTCACGATTATTTGGTAAGCATTCGACACGAATTACTCACAGATACATTGGCGCCGAGGGGCTACGCGAAAACGACGATCAAGTGCTTCTTGATACCTATCTATCAAGCTCTCAACGAGCCTGATCTATTCAATCATTACCTCAACATCCAATCCACCTCAACAAAGGCTGTCGCCGTAAATCTAACCATCCGAGAGGAGATTGAGAATAACGAACTCTTACTAAAAGACTACGGGAACCTTATTGGGGACGAAAAGTGGACTGAAAAGCAGTTCGTCTTGTCTAATGGAGTCGTGTTTACGGCGATTGGGGCCGGAGACAGCGTTCGCGGGATCAACTATCGTAACCTTAGGCCCGACTATATCATTGGTGACGACCTTTATGACGACGATGATATCTACAGTCTTGAACGCGTTCGAAAAAAGAATCGATGGTTTTGGTCGTCTATTTACAAAGCCATATCGAAAAAGAAGACGGCTTGTATCCACCTCCAAGGCACCGCAATTCATCGCGAAGACCTTATGCATACCCTACCCCGGGATTCCTGGGTCTTTAAAAAATTCCAAGCGATAGTCGACGAAGAAAAAAAAGAAGTCCTTTGGCCCGAGGTCGAATCTTACGAAAAGCTCATAAAAGACAAGGAAATGATGGGGTCGATTATATTTGCCAGGGAGATGCAAAACGAGCTTCATGACGACGAGAACGCGATAATAAAGACTCATTACATTGTTTACTACGATACGTTACCGGATAAGGTGAAATCGTATTCGTGGAGTTGGGACACTGCCATCGAGGAAGGCGATCAAAACGACTATACTGTAGGTACCCTTTGGGCAGAATGTGAGGATGGGTTCTATCTGGTGTATATGTACCGGAAGAAGGTGGAATTCCCTGACCTGGAACGAGATATCAAGAAATGCTTCGAAATGGTAAAAGCCAAAGAAGTTCTTGTAGAAAAGAAAGCGTCTGGGCACCAGATTGTTCAAGCTTTCAAAAGACAGACAGCAATCCCGGTCATACAAATGACCCAAGGCAGAGATATGGGCAAGAAAAAATCGGAAAGGCTCATACTTTGCTCAGGTCTATTCGAAGCTGGCAAAGTTAAATTACCCTCTACCAAGCCATGGACCGTGGATGTGGTAGACGAACTCGTAAATTTCCCGAACGCAACTCACGATGATATAGTGGATAGTATCACCATGTACTTAGAGCGAAAGGTCAATCCTAAGAAGCTACAGTATGATTTTATCTAACAAGGGCAGGTAAACAATATATGTCGATAAAGCAGAGGTTTGTTAACGCGGTTCAAGATGGGTGGTCGTCTTTTAAATCAAATTCCACGAGTACAACAGTAATTAACAGGGAATTCATGGATCTTTTAAGGTTGGGATCTCATTCACATGTAAGCCCTGCCGAAGCGTACAACATATACAACTTCAACTCTGCGGTATCAGATGCGGTGGATTCAATTGCATCGAAGACGGCAAACTTGAGACCGATCATTAAAAAAGATGATGGCAGCATAATTAACGAACACAATGTCCTCGCCTTTCTGAAGAATCCAAACAAACTACAGAATTATCCCGACTTTATGGAGAGTGTTTCGACAAACTTCTTGCTTAACAAGAACACATACATCGAGATAATCGGGAACGTCCGTTTTAAACCATCGGAAATGTATAGCCTGAAAAATACTTGGGTAAGCACTTCAGAGCAGCCGAATGCCGCGTCATACATAGTGACAGTGACCGGATTTTTTGGATTTTTGTCAGGAAATTTCTTGCTAACCTCAAACACGGGTCGAATTCTTGGGGCTTCAAACCTTGTCGAACTTAGTCACATCAAAGGGTTTGCTCTATCACGAGAGAGCTTGATAGCCGTGTCTGTACTTAGCTCTATCGAACGCGATGTCGAAATGATGGACCAGGCAAACAATCATAACCTTAGCCTCCTAACGAAAGGATTTAACGGCTCCGGTCTTGTTTCAATCGACACCGATGACAATGAAGGTTACGAACAGTTCAAACGGGATTTTCGTGACAAGTATCAGGGGTCCGGTAATGCGGGAATTCCGGTCGTTTCTAAGGGGAAAGACATACAATTCACAAGTTTTGGACAGACTAATAAAGAGATGGAATACTCGAAAGTTCGAAAAATGTCTCAAGAAACCGCGTACCAACGATTTGAATTCCCTAAGCCGTTAATCGACGGGTCAGCCCAGACGTTCAATAACTACCAAACCGCCCGGGGGGCCCTTTATGACGACGCGGTATTCCCGCTAGCAGACAAGATATTTGCTGGTCTAACAAAAGTGTTCAAAGATCGCGGTATGCTGAAACCCGACGAATTAATCACTTACGATATGGGAGACATCCCAGCATTACAACAGCGCCAAACTGAAGAGCTCAAGTCACTTAGGGCGGCATTCATTCTAAGTACCAACGAATTGAGGGCAATCGCAGGATATGAGGAGGTAGATGGCGGCGATTCGATACTGGCCCCTAGCAACCTATTCCCTATTGCAGACGACAAATTTACAAGCGATAACTTGGACGAGCCAAGCAAAGAATTTGTTGATTTAGACAAAAAGGACAGCACAAAAGAACCCAAAGTCAAGTCCAATATCAATGATTTGGATGAACCACATAAAGAGTTTGTCGATTTAATGACAAAAAACGGGGCTAATTACTCCGAGGTGAAAGAATATTGGAATGAGTACAAAGCAGCTTTTAGGCCGAACGAGGCGAGCTAGACGCAACCTTGCTCTCAAGTTAATCCTTGAAAGAAGGTTTGCGCCGGAACTGACACGGTATTTTAACCGAATTGTTGCGGATTTTCGTACGTTTTACATTGCAACTGGGCAACCAATTGGCAGTACATCGTTTTCTGACGACACGGTATCACTATTAAAAAAGCAATACCTACGTGTTTCCAAGGCATTCAGCAACGAAATGAGGCTGTCTCTTCTCCCCGAAAAGAGCCTCAACACGAAGCAAGACGACGAAAACGAATTCTCAGATATCATTGATGCGGGCATATTGCTCTTTATCCAGCGGTCATTACCAGAAAGGTCCGCAAACCTGGACGAAACCACCACCAATGACATTAATGACTCTATTCAGAAGGCACAACAGGACCTTGCCGCCGAGGGCCTTACAGCTACAAATCTCGCTGTAGGAACCGCTGCAGCACGAATCCTAAAAAGAAAGGTCGATGGCCGGAAAACTACCATAAATATGAGCGAGACCCAGTTTATGGCTGAGTCAACTAAGGCAATCGAAGCCACAGTTATCGCTAGTGAAGGTGCCATAGATATCGCCAATATCATAACGGCTATCGTTACCGGGGTGATTTTTTTAGACAAGAGCTGGGCGGCTATACTTGACGGTAAAACTAGAAGCAACGGGTTTGACCATGCCGAGCCCGATGGCCAAAAGGTCAAACTGACGGAGCCGTTCATCGTCAGTGGTGAAAAGCTTATGTTTCCGGGTGATAGTAGCCTTGGCGCATCAATAGGCAATACGGCGAATTGCCGGTGCAGCGCCCTTTATTCTTTGCCCGGAACAATACCGGGCTAAACTATTTTGGCGGCGATGCGTTGATTTTTGCCGGCGACGCGTTGATTCTTTCTATGCAAAGCCTTTTGAATCCGACTCATCTCAGCAACGCTTTTCCGCGTGCTTCTGGATTGACTTCGTTTGGTATCACGGTTAGTACGACCCATATTTTTTACCAATGTGCCAGCCAAGACGGTCGCGGTAGCTTGTTGTGACTCAGCCCTCCGTTTTTTGTAGTCTTCGTATAATTCATTCTGTTCTCGTTTCATTATTTTCGCTCCTTTTTTCTTCTTTTTGATTATTTTTTATGAATAGACTTAATGTCTTTGGGGTACGACTTTACATTTTTTAAACTTCAAAAACGACTCCTGTAAATATCTGGCCACCCTTTTTTATTAACTTACTGCTAATTTTGCATTTACTGTCGCACCTATAGAATTTATCAAAATGTTCACTTTTACAATCATAGTTTTCTGGCTTAATAAGTTTTAATCTTCGGGGGTTTTCTGGGGTTTTAAATCCTTGATATTTAGAAGTAAATATCACTTCCATGTCTTCAGGTAATTTAAGTAGAATATCGATCATGTCTCCGACTTTCATAGTATATCTTCCACAACTTCACTTTCCGGGCATTGAGTCTGGAATATACCAACTCTAATTTGTTTTTCAATCCCTTTAAAATATAGGTTTGATTTTCTAGATATTCCAATTACCTCGATACGTCTTTGTTCATCAAGGACAGCTATACAAAGTCGTGGGTTGTCTTCGAGAACTGCCAACTGCCTTGTTGTACTTCCATATCTTCTTCCACCTTTTAATTCAATTGATCGGTTCATACAACTTCACTTTGTGGTCGTTCAGGGAAGGTTGGTTCTTTTTTTTCAAGTATCTTTATTACACTCAGTATCTTAGTTCTGGCATCCAATATATCAGATCTACCATTCAAAACGTCAGGTCTAAAGCAAACTTTATTCACGACATCAATAAATTTTAAAGTCTCTCTATAAACTTCTAGTAGTTCTGGAACTGCTGCTATTGCCTTACCATTTTCTATATATTCTGGCTTTGCAATTGTATGGCACCGACCCCACCTAATTAATTCCCCATTTTCATCTTCGAAGCTACAAAACTCTGTACCTAACTCTGTTTTCCAGTAATTTATTTCCCACTTACCTTCTGTTATTTTCGGGTCAAACATCACTACCTCCGGCCTCACTGTTATAATAATATATCAACGCCGCAGCGATATAATATGCTATCACTCACTACCCCCGTCTGCGCTGGCTATCTCATTCTCCAGCTCTGCAATCTTTGAATTAAGTTCATCAATTTCGCCGCCAGTTTCTTTTTCCATTTCATCGTGGGCTTCTTCCCAGTATTGAGCACATTTTCTAAGTTGAGTGTTGGCTTCCCTTAACTCTTCTAATTCTGAAATGACCGAATCGATAAGTGGACATGTATCGTCTGGCATTTTCGGACTTCTACTAAAGGCATTCACTATTTCTCACTCCACTGCCTTTCCCAGAATTTTTTCACGTCTTTCAATTCAAGCTTGTACCTTTGGCCACAACTTATGCAGCTTCCAAAAATAATAGAAGACCCGTAGTCATTGTATAATTTTACTACGTTCCCACACTGCGTGCAGTTTGCTTTATGAGCAATAACGTCGGACTCTTGAATAATAATAGCCTTGTGATAATCCGACGTATCTTGGTTCCATGCATCCTGTAACCGGGTAGGAATCGCATAACCTTCTGATTCCTTCAGTATTCTTTTTTCTTCGTCTGTTAGGGATTCCATTACCCTAGAGGTGTGCGATTTTCTGTTGCAGTGTTTAGCAGATTTTATAATCTCAATCATCCGGTCGTGACCGATGTCTTTCAAGGCTATCTTGGTATTGGTCAACTCGTCGTCTACTATGCCACCACCGACCAACGTCTTGAATTCGTTTTCAGTTAGCATTATCTTGGACTCTGGTTTTTGCGCTTCATGCAACACCCCGTCTCCGTTGCCAGTCGGTTCTTAAAACAGCGTCTGTATATGGCTTCCAAGAGTGGTGTTGTTTGCCGTCTTTTCCTAAAACAGTTTCGCACCGCACGTACCTGTGGCAAACTTTATTATCTATGATAATTAGGTTGCGGTTTTTTAATTCGGTTTCACATTCTTCGTAAGTCCCAGTACATACGATGTGCCCAAAAACAAATATGCTATAGGACGCTTCATTATTTTTTTTAATCCAAACTGATTCCACCATTACCTCCGTTTTCGCTGGTTGTTTGCCATTGGCACATATTTCACTATCCGTTTGTAATTTCGATGAATCCATTGCTGCGTATTGGTTTCGGGCCACTCCTGTCGCCTGGCTATTTCTCTAATCGATAGCCCCTCATTTTCAAGGGCTTCGATCTTTTCTATGTCGTAGTCGTATTTTGGTTTAGTTGGCATAAGACAGGCTATATTTATGTTCAGATATTATCTGGTTTAATTCTTTTACAGTTAGTTTTTTTGGCGCGTTATAATTCATTAACTGTAATATTTCTTTTCTTAACATTTCTTTTTTCTCCAAATGGATAGCTCTTTTCGTTTTTTCTTGACCTGACTCGATTAAACATTCTGTGTAACTTTTCATTTTATTCCTCCGTTGTTTGATATGAATATATAGTATCAATGATATTGGATAGTGTCATATCGATAGTTTTTGTTATATAGGGTCATTGATCTAGTATTTTTCTAAAATCTCGCGGAGATTGTCCAGCTCACGATATGAATCGCCTTTCATAACGCATAAACAGGCTTCGTCAATTTCCTTAGCCGCCTGGTATATCTCCTCAAGTTCTCTAATCCGTTGAGCAGCGTAATGACACATTGGTTCATCGCTCATTTCAAGAAGGGCTTTAATCCGTTCGTTCATTTCGGGGTACGTTTTAATTGCCATGACTACCTTCGTCTTCTTTGGGTATTGCGCCCATCAATTCCTTTTTGAAGTCTGGTAGCCTCTAAAATAGGCAGGTTGGCTTCCGTAGGCACATAGATAACATCGTTGTCATTTTCAGATAACCCCTGAATCCAAAGATACCTTAGATAACCCTCGTTACCCTTTAGAGACTTTCCGATAATCTTATTAGCCTCTGCCACACCTCTCGCCCTTATTACTTCTGCATCAGCTAAAGATTTCGCTGACTCTTTTTTTGCTTTAGCTTCTTGAACCGCTATCCGTCGAGACCACTCGGCCTCACGTAGCTTCGCCTTTCCAGATAATTCTTTTTGCCAGACGTTGTATTTTGGACAGCCATACATTCCTGACAGTATAATAAGCAAAGTCACGAAAACCCCAATGCTCCAAACCTTCGCCCAAAATTTAGTTTCATCATCCATTTTATATCTCCTTTTTTATTTTAATCATCACTAGATCCGCTTTCCATTTCGGGGGGTTCATCAATATTCAAAGTCGCAAATATTACAAATGGGCGGGGTAGTGCAATAGGCACACGGGGCGTATATATGACAGGAACAACACCCTTCTTCGTCATTAACACACATTATGCCAACGCACCCATCTCTATTGCATTTATCGCCAACTTCTTCTCCTTCATTCGTAGTTATCTTTGGGTCACTCATCGCTACCTCCATCTTCAATCCTCATATCGACTCACTACCAAGCACCTTATAGGAATCTTGAGCCTTGTGAATTTTTCCACCAAACGCCACAGCGCTGGGAACGTACCCGCCATTAACCAGATGCTGGGCACCCTCTCTAGTCCATTGTGTGCCCCAGTAATCCAAATTGTTAGACATCCAATCAACTAACTCTTCTGAAGTTTCAAATGGAGGACTTATCGGTGTCCCTTCACTGACGTTTTGAAACGATTGATACCAATCGCCAGACGGCATGTAGTCTTTTGGATCTGGGGCATCAAGTTCGCCGTCAAACCATTCATGTAAATCCTTAAAGCTGCAAATTTCTTTACCATATCTAATAACAACTCCATCCTGCTCAATCTTGTTTACGCATTCAGAAAAATCATTGACCATTTTCACCCAATCAGACACCCTTTCGAGATAATTTTCACTTAAGGACACATACTGACCGTCTTCGTTTTTAGGATGATCCCAATTCTTAGGCACCCTTCTTAATTCTCTTCCCATTATTTACCTCCGTTTTCGCATCTTAGTACCGAATTCATGTCATTCCATTGTCTTTCTTTAGTGAGGATATCAAACCTTTTATTGCTTTTTCTGATAAATAAATGTGTGTGTTTTTAGACTGTAACCCTTCTAGTTCGGTAAGAGTTCTAACATGCCCATACTCCATAACCTTTCGTCGCCAATCTATGTTGTCTTCGAGCGCTTCAATCAAGTTCTTAGCGTATGAGTATTTCCTTTGCTCATCTATTTTATTACGAATGACATTTTTAATATCTTCCTCAAATTCACCCTTTTTTATAATTCTTGATACTTCATTTCTTAATAGGTCATCGATATCGCTTGAGTTATATCTACGTTCTTCTATAATTTCCGATGCTAAGGCTTTAATTGTTGACTCGATAGTATCCCTTGCGATTTTTTCGTATATGTTTTCTTCAGTCATCCAACTTCCTTTCATCCTGAATTTTTTTCAATTCATCGCTACTTTTCCCAATGTCATCGTCACGAGAACCAACTGGCTTTCTACTTGAAACATCTACTAAGAACTTTCTCCCCATAAAGCTAGCAGGGACTAAGTTTTTTGTATCTTTCTTCTTCATTAATTTACCTCCGATCTATAGCGATGGTATCCTGTCTAGCGACCACCGTCAAGTTAATTTAAAAATAAGCGCATCAACATAATGGATTATCATAAACTCAATGCACACATTCTTTAGTCAAATCCATTGGTTTTGAGTAATTCGGTGGTATAGTAAAGTTGAGACTTATGACCCAAAGCTTAAATAGTAATTCAAACGGAGCATTGGCAGAAACCCGAAGCGAAAGCGAGTCAACGACTCCCAAGCTTGGGATCGGCTTTATACCTGAGGGGTGTCGCATTAAATATGAAAAGAACAAGCCAGTCAGGTACTTTGAGAAAATTAAATTGATGGAGGTATCCATACTGTCATGAAATACGAGAAAAAAGACCTCAAATGGTTGAGTTTCGACTTAAATATTAAACAAGTCGGAGAAGAAGACCCCGATTTTTTTAGGTTTGAGGGGTTTGGATCTACATTCGGAAACATAGACAGAGGTGAAGAAGTCGTCAAGAAAGGCGCATTCCTGGAGTCTCTAAAAGAAATGATGCCGTCGCTATTCTGGCAACACGATTCATCGGAGCCACTCGGCATATTCGAGGAAGCTTTTGAAAACGATGTGGGTCTTTTCTTGCGGGGGAAAATGCCAAAGTCTGACACATTTGTAAGTGGTCGTGTTATCCCCCAAATGAAAATCGGTGCTATCACTAAAATGAGCATAGGGTTTAGTATCCAGGAGTCAGAACGCGAAAACCGTGACGGCAAAAGCATTCTCATTCTAACAAAGCTCAAGTTATGGGAGGTCTCGCTCGTTTCGATTCCCATGAACCCTCTAGCCGCCGTAACAGGCTTTAAAGAGGTTGTCCCCTTCCAAGACCTTCCTATTGCGCTTAATGAAGACGGTGAGCCTGATACCGATCGTGTTTGGGACTCGTCCGCTGCCAAACAACGCGTACGAGTATTCACGGATAGCGAAGAGTCACCATCTGCCGACTATAAAAAGTGTTTCCTTTGGTATGACAAAGAGGAAGGCGACACATTCGGCGCCTACAAGCTACCTATATCAGACGTTATCGATAACAAATTAACAGCGGTACCCAGAGCAATATTCGCCGCCGCTGCCGCAATGCGAGGGGCTCGAGGCGGCGTAGACATCCCAGACTCGGACAGACCGGGCGTAATAGCCAATATAAACCGTTATTACAAGAAAATGGGCCTAGAAAGCCCGTTTCAAAGAAGCTTGTCAGCAACGATTGACGAGCTATCAAACGTAAAAGAAATATCTGGCTTCTTAAAGAGTCAGGGTTTCTCGAATAGAGAGTCAGAATCGCTCATAAATGCGAGCAAAAGACTGTTTTCTGGCAGCGTGCTGCGTGGTAAGCATGACGGCCAACCGGAAAACGGTTCACTGAGTGGCAATCATTCCAGTGAGTTGCTCAAAATGCATGAGTCCCTGAATGCACTAAACTCAAAAATAAAGGAGAAATTCCATGTCAGCTGAACCACTAGACTTAGAAAAGATCGGCCACGCGATCAAGGAAATGCGAAATACATTAGACACCATCCCTAATGGTGAAGACCTTAAGGGAATGGAATCAAAGTTAAAGGCACTTGATGGCCTTGACCATGAAAAAGTCACGAACATCCTAGAGTTTATGGAAAAACAAGACGATGCCAATCAAAAGCTAACGCTTGAAAAAGCCGCAATCGAAAAAGATAAAAAAGAGCATGTCGAGCGGATTGAAACGCTTGAAAACCAAGTTGTTAAAATGACAGCTTCAGTGGATGCCAAAGACTATAAACAATCTGTTGAATTTAAAGCATTCAACGAGCTTTGTAGAGTTGACTCCCCCACTGATTTGAAATCTGAATTTGCAGAAGCAACAAAGACTCTCCGTACTGACGTAAACGAGTTTGGAGGATTCCTGGTCCCTGTAACGATTGCGACTGAGATCCTAAAGGAAATCGAAGAGATCTCTCCCGTTCGTGCGTTTTCACGGATTCGAACAATTCGTGCGAAAACACTCCAAATCCCCATCCGGCAAACAATCCCAACTGCTGCGTACGAGGGCGAAGCCGAAGAGGCTGATCTCTCGCAATCTACCTATGCCGCTGAGACTATGACCGCTCACAGACAGCATACTATCATTCCTATCACACGAGATCAGTTGAGCTTCCCTGATTTTGATATGTCTTCAGAAATCCAAGAGGACGCGATGACAGCATTCGCACAGCGCGAAGGTAATCGTTTCTTGCTCGGCACAGGCGTTAAACAACCTCAAGGTATCATCGAGCGATCTACTGTTAACGGTGGAGATATCGTCACTACTAATATTTCAGGCGGTTCGGTTACATTTGATTCTGTTATCCAACTTCTTGGTGGCTTAAAGGTCGGTTACGACCCTTCGTACTTCTTCAACCGCCAAACATTGGTTGACCTCCGAGTAGAAAAAGATTCAAACGGAAACTACCTATGGCGACAAGGTGGCGAAACATTGCCAACCGAGATCAACGGTATCCGTTATCTCATCATGCAAGACATGCCAGACAATTCCGCGACGAACATTGCGGTTGGTATCGGAGACTTCTTTCGAGGGTACAATATCTTGGATGCGCTTCAAATGGAGCTAGTACGAGACAACTTCACTCGAAAACGCGAGGCAATCGTTGAATTCTCTTGGAATCGATTCAATGATGGACGTGTTGTTCTTGGAGAAGCATTTAAATTGCTTCAGGTAACTGCGTGAGCTCTAGCTAAAAAGAACACTTCGTTATCGTATGAAAACTAAAAGGAGAAAATCATGACATCACTAGATAAAACAAGTCGGATGGGGCCAACACTCCTGTTGGACATCCAGGCAATCACTACGGACACAACCACTGTCGGAAATATTGTCGATACAAAAGGATTTGAGTCCCTCGATGTCGCGCTAGTTGCTGGAACTCTTACCGACGGGAATTATGCTCTAACAATGGAGCATGGAGACGCGTCAAACTTGTCTGATGCAGTTGCGGTAGCTACAACTGACCTTATTGGGTCATTACCTTCAATTACTGCCGCTGACGACGATACCGTGAATCACTTCGGATACATCGGAAAAAAACGGTTTGTACGTGTCAGCATTGTGTCAACGAGTACGTCCACCGGAGGAACTCTAGGCGTTCTCGCAAACCTCGGAGATGCTAGCACAGCACCAACCGTTAGCACGACCGTACCAACTTCATAGTTGACCTATGGCGCAGGAATATTTTTAGGAATATTCCTGCGCTAAAAAGAAAAAGGAGATATCATGGAAACGATAGTACCGAATAAGGACTGTAAATGGGGGCATAACCACCGGAGTCTGCACTTTAAAAAAGACGTCCCTTGTCCAGTTCCTCAGAGTGTTGCGGAGGGTATGGTGGCCAGCGGATATGCCAGAAAACCATCGATCGTAGATCCACGGCCAAAGGATAGTCTTGTTGAATCAAACAAGGCGATCGAAAGCGCACCAAAAAACAAGGCGCACGATACTGGGCATGAGACCCATACCGAGCCGGTAGAAGAGCCAAAAGGCAAAAAGTCAGGCAAAAAGAAAAGATAGATGACTTACGTCCTCGATAGTAAAACAGGTGGTGACGTCGTTACACTTTCGGAAATGAAAGAATTCCTCAAAGTAACGAATGCACTCGAGGACACCTTAATACAGTCATTAATCAATGCAGCTATATTCCGGGCAGAAAAAAAGATGAATCGGGACATTCTGACCGCAAACTGGATCAACTTCCGGGACACCTTCTTTTCCGATTTGACACTTAGGCGCGGCGCGTTCCAGTCGTTGACGACTGTCGAGTTTCTTCAGAGCGGATCTTATGTCGTGCTTGCTGCCACCGAGTTTATCGTACGGATCGGTGGTTCTTTTGGAGTTATTTGTGAAATCAATGCGCCAGATTCAGGCACCGAGTGCAACTTAGTGAAAATATCGTTTAAAACGGGGTTTGGAGATGCTGCGGCTAATGTGCCCGAGGACATCAAGACCGCAATTAAGTTTGACGTTTCGAATTTGTATTCAAACCGAGGCGATTGCAAAGGTGCCGATTTTGATTTGGGTGCGCCAGCCGCCAACGTCTACCGGTCATACCGACTAATTGATGTATCGGGCGAAGAGTCAGATTTGAATACTAACAGACGACCCGGTTTTCTGAACTAGAATGACTCAATGCAAGAAAATACCGCGCAAGCACCGTCAAGTATGCATAGGTGCCCTGAACACTCCAATCGAGCTAAATAACAGGGATATTCAGGCGCCCGAGTTGGGGGGTGTCGATTTTGATGAGGCTTTCGCCGCAACAACCACCGTGTTTTCTTTGGTTGAAACAAAAACTGGCGTCACCATATTCGATCAGTCTAATATAGAGCGGGTTATCACCCACTTTTTTTATATCCGGTTCGATTCGACGGTCACGCAAGAGACGTGGATTCGGTTCGATGGAAACTTTTTTGACATACACAACGTTGAGAACCTGGACTCAAGAAGCGAATTCTTGTTACTCAGGGCCGGATTACGAGGCCCGGATACGATCAAAACGAACTTCTCTTAGTGATATACTGGAAATAGAATGGCATTCGATATAAGCATTGAATTTGATAGGGGAAATCGGCAGGTCTTTATACAGATCGAAAATCTCGTAGAGGCAACCGAGCGCTCAATCAGGCGAGCTTTTTACCTATCTGGCAAACGAATTCAAAAAGATGCAAGGCAAAGTATCATTAAAGGTCCGAAAACGGGCCGTCTTTACCGAATACCAGGGAGATCTAGGCGCCACCGAGCAAGCGCTCCAGGCGAACCACCAGCAAACCTATTTGGAAACCTTCAAAAGTCGGTGGATTTTATTGTAGAGGGCACTATGGACATGACTGTAGGTGCGGGAAGTTCCGATGTGCCTTATGCAGACGTTCTTGAGCTGGGCGGCACCAGAATAAAGCCACGGCCCTATTTAGTCACAGCAATCGAGAAAAACCAGAAAAACACTGAAAACGACTTCATATCCGAGCTAGAAAAGGGATTATCTAAATAATGAAAGCCTCCGATATCATTACCCAGCTACACGCAGAACTGCCTAAACACACCGATCTATTTAGCCTAACGGTGGGCGTGTCAACAATGACGTTTGCGGCCGGAACCGTCACGGTGGGCACCGCCACGCCCCATGGTCTCGCGTCAACAGATACCGTTGTCGTAAAAGGTGCGCTATCGCCAGTAACAATCTCAACATTAACCCAAACCGGAGGAGTGGCCACTGCTATTACCGCAACCGACCATAATCTGACGAGGGGATTCCCCGACGGTGATGATTCCACGGTCAATATTACTGGCGCCGCAGATGCCGAATACAACGGCGATAAAAAGCTTTTGGATGTACTCAATAGGAAAGAGTTTACCTATCAGGTTGATTCGGGCGCACCTGCGTCAACAACGGGCGCCCAACTAAACGATATAGTCAATTTCGGGTACAACGGTTTTCAGCCGGTTTCAGTTGTTGACCCCTCAACATTCACATATCCAATCGCAGCGACGGTGAATTCTCCCGCTTCGGGGACCATTGAGCTATTCGTGAAGACACAGGTATCCGGCGCCGTAAACCTAGACAAAACATTATTAAGCTATACCAAACAGACCACAAAGATGTGGGGTTTTGTTATTCTTGATGAATTTCCATCTAGTAAGTCAAGACAAACAATCAATGATGCCGACCAAGTGGTCGGCCCCGGCACAGATCCTCGCCAAAAGATCATTCAAAACTTTAGCGTGTATATTTTCGTTCCATCAAAAGATCAAATAGCCGCACGGGCGGCAAGAGATCAAATGGAAGACGTCATGATAGCTCTGTTCAGGTCATTGTTGGGCTTTGCCCCCCCATCGACCCTATCCGAATGCCCCGAGCAGGGGATCACGTTTGTTAATAGCTCGCTTGCAGCATATCAGGAAAGCGTCTACATTCACCGCTTCCAATTCCAAAATTTGGTCGACATAACTTTTGATGATACACTACAACCAGAAGTCGATGCCGCGTTCCGAGACATCCATATAGACTTTATTGATCCATTGGTAACTGACGGGACCGACACGATAATGACAAGCGATATTGACCTCGATCAGGAGCCATTACCATAATGAGAAAAGTTAAGCTCAAAGTAAACGTTGATATAGGCGATAAGAAAGCTGGGGACGTATTAATATTAGATGCTGATAAAAACGGGATCATTCTTGACCCATTTTGGAGACGAAGGTTATCGGATTCATCAATAGATGGGTGCGTTTCGCTCGTAGGCGAATCTAAGAAACCAAAAGAAAAGGAAACTCAAAAGGATAAAGGAGACAAAGCATGAGCGACGCCATTTCGAAGCCAAAAGTAACGTTTAATCTTATTCCAGGTCAGGAGACAATATCTGCTGCTGAACAAAAAGTATTGTTCGTTGGTCAGCAAACTTCTGCTGGCAGTGCAGTGTCCGGATCTTTAACACAAAATATACTCAACGATTCAAGTGAAGACGGTCTATTTGGAGCAGATTCAATGCTCGCTATTATGATCCGTGCTTACAAGGTCATTAATCAGGTAACTAGAATTGATGTAATTGGTTTAGATGATAACGGAGGTGGCGTTGACGCGACCGGGACAGTTGTTTTCACAGGAACAGCGACCGAAGACGGGACATTGGTAGTTGTAACAGGTTCAGAAAAGAATAATACGTTTACCATAGCTGTCACTAGCGGTGATACTGCGACAGTCATTGGGGCAGCCTTAGAAACGGCGGTAACCGCTGACACTAAGGCCCCTGTTGATGCTGCAAATGTCACTGGCACCGTGACAATGACTGCGATTAACGCCGGAACGGTTGGCAACGGGATCACCCTTAAAGTAACGGGTACTGTGGGAGGGGTTTCCACATCCGTTACGGGGATGGCTAGTGGCGCTACCGATCCGGTGCTTACAACTGTATTTGATGTCATCGGCGACGAACGATATCAAACGATTGTGGCACCTTCAGAATATGGCACATCGTTCTTAAAAGACCTTCTCGACCCTCGTTTTAACGCAACTAATAGCGTTCAAGACGGTGTCGGGATTATGACCGGTACCGATACGTTTGCGAATCTGGTTACCTTAGGAAATGCTAACAATTCTCAAAGCCTCGTTCTTTTAGGCAATAAAATAGTTTCAACATCAACATTTGACGGAAGTGGAATCGTTGAACTTGACCAAGTGGTCTCGTCTCAGTTTGCCGGTATCCGCGCAAAACGGCTTACTCAAGGCGCAAATATTTCAGGTATTGTCATTGCAACAACAGGCCCATTAGATAGCTTCGGCGGGTCTGAAATTGCGAGTCTCCCCTACCACAACACACCGTTTCCCGGATTGCCTATTATTGATATCAACAACGGCTTTACAGAAACCGAGCAAGATTCACTCAATACTGCTGGGATTTCAGTTTTGGGGAATAACATCACCAAGACCTCGGTAATTGCGGGAACGGTTGTAACCACCAGGAAAACGGATTCAGCTGGAAATCCTGAACTAACATTTAAATTCTTGAACTCAGTTGACACAAGTTCAGTGATTCGTGAGTTCTATTTCAATAACAACCGAGCCAGATTTGCTCAGTCTCGATTGACTGAAGGCGGCTTGGTGCCAAACCGATCAATTGCGAATGGTGATTTAATTACAGCATTTCAGATCTCGCTATACCAGTCTCTTGCAGGTCTTCTGACTCAATCAGGCGAGGACGCATTGACTTTCTACAAACAAAATCTGACCGTAGATCTAGACGTTTTGAACGGCAAGGTTACGATTGCAATGAAAACTCCAACTGTCGGTCAGCTTAGAGAGATCACGGGAACGATTCAAATCGTGTTCTCGACAAATTCATAAAGGGGTAAAACATGGCTCAAGTAGGATTATCGTTACCAACAGTCACCATTAATAACGCAGCGATAAAGATCGTGCCCAATTCGTTTAACTTTACCGAAGGTTTTGGGACAACCAACGTCCGATCACAATCGGCGGGAGCGGGTCAATCTGAGATCGTGACGACAATTGACGGTGAAACACTGATATCTGGGTTCAAGTTATCACTCATGCCCACAAAGGAAAATATCGATCTAGCGCGATCGTGGAAGGCAAATGCGGGGGCAAACGCTGCCACTGTAACATCGAACACATTCAATCGTAGTTTCAACAACGTTTCCGTTGTAAATGACTATGATGTAAACCTAGGCGCTGATACAACTATTGACCTAGAATTCATGGGTGATCCAACCGTATAAAAATGGAAGGCACTCTAGAGTTTCAACTTGAAAATCCGATAGAAGTCCATTCCGATGGTCAAGTAATCAAAGAAACGTTTGTCACCCTTTTTGCGCCATCATTCGAAAACAGATCTCTTTGCCGTAAAATAAAACAATTGTTCTTCAGGGCAGCTACTCAGCACGCATCTAAAAGCCAGGGCACCGATAAAAACGACTTAGAGGTTGAAGACGACGCGCCCGGCGAAAAGATGGCCCCATCGGACTATCTAAACGCAATGTATGGTTCAGAGCAATCAATCGATGAAATTATGGCCACATTCGAAAAGCTTTTGATTAGCGGAGTTTGTAAGGTTGGCGGTAGCATAGAACTGACAACACCTTTACTTCGCCAAATCGGCTTCCAGGATATAGAAAAACTATTTGGTGAGTATACCTCCCGTTTTTTAGTACAATTGTAAAGACAGACTGGGACGGTCTGAATCTACTGATATGCGCACTCCTGAAGTTCTATGAGGGTGGGTTTTCATATAAGAACTTATCGGTCATGCCATTAACCGATCTTTTCCGAGTTCGGGATAACAGTGTTAAAATTAGAGAGACGATGGAGAAGCCTAGCTAATGTCCTTTAACATTCAATATAACTTTAAAGCGATTGATAAATTCACGCGTGTATCGAATCGCGTAAACAAGTCTGTTAAACGTGTTCAGGGCAGAATTCGAAAGCTCGATAAAACCATGGCCAAAGCTGGCCGTGGCGTGGCTGGATTTGGGAGATCTCTACTTAAATTCCGTAGGATTCTGTTGGCTGCGGCAGTGACGACAGGGCTTGTTATAGCGATTAAAAAGATAACCAACGCTGGAATAGGGTTTCAAGACGCGCTTGCAGAGCTATCAGCGATCACAGGAATTACCGGCAAACAGTTAGATAATCTCGCCGTATCAGCCAAGAAAATGGGGCTTGCATCCATCACCTCTAGCGCTGATGTTTTGACAGCATTTAAACTGGTAGCTTCGGCAAAGTCTGAGCTTATCAAAACTGAAAAGGGACTTGAGACGGTTACTAAACAAGCGTTATTGCTTAAGAACGCAGCAGGGATTGATTTAGTAACTTCGGTCAACTCACTGACTACATCGCTAAACCAATTTCAATTACCAGCGAGTCAAGCTGCCAAAGTCGTTAATATTCTCGCGGCAGGTTCAAAAATTGGAGCCTCCGAGATCTTTGAAACTTCGGAAGCAATAATCAAGTCGGGCGCGGCGGCCAAACTGGCAGGCGTTGATTTTGCGACGTTGAATGCAGCAATACAGGTATTAGCGAAAAACGGTATCAAAGGTGTCATTGCAGGCACCCAGTTAAAGACAGCGCTTCTTAAACTGACAACGCTTGGAATTGATAAGGCAAATCCAAAAATCGTAGGGTTTTCGACAGCATTGAACAATCTCGCAGCTGCAAATCTAAATGCAAAACAGTTAATGAAAATATTCGGACTCGAGGCTATCCAGGCGGGCAGTATTCTAATTAACAATGCTCGGCTGGTTGGAAAATGGGATAAGGCATTAAGGGGTACAAATGTAGCGCAAGAACAAGCTGCCATACGACTGGCAACGTTTGGAAAACGAATATCAAAACTAGGAATCGTAATTCAAAATAAATTGATCGATGTGTTTTTCAGGATGGAGCCCCAGTTAATCGAACTTACAAATTCATTCGGTAAATTTCTAGATGCAATTACAGTCGATGATATCAAACGAATTGCGGGCGCGTTTGGGCTAGTGTTGAAGTCAATATCGACTATTTTATTGGCAACAGCCAAACTGATAGACGCGTTTAACAGTCTGAGAGGACTAACATTCAAAGAATTCGCCATTGAAACCAAAGAAAAAAAAGAACGAACTGAAAAGTTCATAGCCAAGCTGCAACAACCGCCTCCAGTATCCGAAAACCCTGCAATTAGAAAATTTGCAGCTGAGATCCAGGGCAGGAAAAAACGTACAGATGATTTTGTGAAAGCTTTGAAAGAAACTGCGCCTGTGAAAACAGAGCCAGCCAGAGGTGAGGAAGTATCAAGAGTTCTGTTTGGCCAACCCCCAGTCTCAAAATCACAAATTGATGTAAACATTAACGCGCCTCAAGGTACCGTTGCCTCCGTTCAGAATAGATCTAGTGGTCCTACAACCTTCAACCTAGGTCAAAACATCAGGAGGTCACCCGTTGTCGTTAGTTGATGAATTATTACCCGCATCGTTTCGGGGCGTTCAATTTCTGGTTGAAAGCACTTCGACTACCGGCGGCCGGAAAGTCGTCACAAATGAGTTCCCTAACTCAGATAGGCGTTTCGTAGAAGACCTAGGGCTACTGAATAAGACCTTTAGCATGGTCGGCATACTGGCCGAGCCAAATGTCACAGCCAAGAAAAACAATTTAATCAGGGTTCTCGAAAAGCCGGGCGAAGGGATTTTGATTCATCCTACTTTCGGGGTACAGCGCGTTACCGCCAAGCCGTATGTTGTTGACGATCAGATCAGAACAACGGGCGAAGTCCGATTCACACTTGATTTTGAGTTCTCGCAAGATCAGATCTTACCAAGACCTGTCCTGGGGGCCATATCCAATATATTCGACTCCATTAACGAGGCCATTGTTCAAATTCAGGTCGGTGTCATACAGGTGATTTCGATCACACGGTCTGACAACTTCATTGATGCACTCACAAAGACATCATCCTTCGTAGCTACTGTATCGGGGCTCACCAATTCGTTTGTATCGGAGTCTGCTGAATTCGATGAATTCAGTAAAATATTAAGCAATTTTGCTATAAATACGGCACCCATTGTCAATGATACCGTTTCGCTGTCAAATAACATTGCAGGTACATTCACTAGCTTAGATGACGCTCTATCAACTCCAAAAACAGCGTCAGCATTGTTCGCAAAGCTGTTTACATTCGGAGATACGGACACCACTTTAAACATCACGACGTCGGGACTTATCGAAAGAGATGCCAACCGGGACCGGCTTAACGGCTCCATACAGACGATTGCGTTATTAATGAGCTATCGCAACGCCGTGCAAACGGAATTTGTTACTGTGGACGAAATTAACGCCGAACGGGAGTCTTTGGCAGCACAGTTCGATAAGGTCACAAGCTTCGAGTCAATAAATAAGTCTAATACAACAGCGTTACAACAGGCGAGAAACCAGGTTAGAGAATTTTTTGATAGGGCGACAAAACGCGCATTCAAAATCATTGACGTGGAGATCGCGGAGACCACAGTTACCGAGTTGACCTACAGGTACTACGGAAATCTCGACAACCTAAACACAATAATCGATATTAATAATTTCAAGGATTTATCTCACATTAAAGGTACCGTTAAGATTCTGGGTCAATAATGACGATAACCATAGAGGTAGATGGTACCGAATATGAAAAATTCACGTCTGTTGAGGTAGAAAATACACTTGATAGTATTTCGGGCCGCTTCTTTTTTAGCTCTCGAACAAAGACAGCACAAATATCGCCTTTTCAGGTGGGTCAAGCAAGCGTTATCCGAGTTGAAAACGAGAGCGTTATAAATGGTTTCATTGAACGTATATCCATCGGATACGATAAGGAATCGCACATTATCAATGTTGAAGGCCGCGACCGAACGTGCGATATAATCGATTCTACGATCGATAACATTGAGTTCAAAAGCGCATCTTTGAAAACCAGAATTGAACAAGTATTGATAGCAGCAGAAATTTCGACAGGAGACGGGAACGGAAATATAATTAGGGGCATCCGGGTCATCAATTCTGTTAATGATCTTACCGACTTTAAAGAAAACGAAACCATATCGGTCGATCCAGGCGAAACAATCTTTGAGTTTCTTGAACGAATGGCAAAGATGAAGCAAGTATTTTTAATAACTGACGGTAACGGAAACGTGGTGATATCAAGGTCTGAAGGAAACTCGGTGAACGAACTCCTAGTAAACGATCCAGCCAACCAAAATTCAAACATTTTAGGTGGCTCGGTAACATATGATTCGAGAGAAAGGTTTAATCAAATTACTGTTAAAGGACAGGATAACCCGCAAGCGCTCAACTCATTGGGATCACTAACAAAAAACTCAAATATTGTCAGCAAATCCACTTTTACGACCGACGTCGACGTTAGGGTTTCCAGAAAGTTTACGGTCATAGCCGATAGCTCTTATTCGGACACCCAGTTAGGAGAACGTGCGACTTGGGAAGTAAATATTCGCCGAATCAGAGGAAGTGATTATAGTTGCCGGGCTCAAGGGTTCCGTCGGTCCAAAAACTCGGGAATATGGCGCCCCAATCAATTGGTACAAGTGATCGATAGATTCGCTGAAATTGATGCAAAGTTGATCATAAATAGAGTTGTTTATACCCTTAGCGATGACGAAGGATCCAAGACGCAGCTATTTTTTGTAGAACAAGACGCTTACCAGGTTCAAGCATTGCTTCCGGTAGCCATTAAGAAGTCAAACGATTTTGGTGGTACACTAAACATATGAATAAACGGCCAATCAAGCGTGCAGTGATCGATAAACCGGGCGCCGATGATGGCGAATATCCGGTCACTCAGATCTCGTATTTGGATAAAACGGGGAACGCGGAAGTCATTCATCCCTATGGCATGGGATCTAACCCACCGAATGACAGTCTATGCATATTATTCTTAGTGAATAATGAAGACGAAAACCGAGCAGTTATAGCGACAAGGCCAGACCTTCGCCCTAAGAACTTAAAACCAGGGGAAGCCTATTTCGGAAATTTGGTCACAGGATCTATTGTTATTGCCAAGGAAAATGGCGATTGGGATGTTACAATTAAGGGAGACCTTAATATAAATATCACTGGAGACGCAAATATTACGGCAACGGGTGATGCAAACGTGATAGCGACCAACATCAATCTAAATGGAAAAGTAAACTTAGGATCGGGCGGACCGGCCATCGCAAGGGCTGGCGATCCTGTTTTCGATATTCCTGGTTTAGTCCAAATCGGAATCATTAAAACCGGTTCAGGTAACCACACAGCTAGCTAAAATGGAAAATATAGACATCGAGGTATTGCCAGTAACAAACTCCCAGCTTTTCGACATATCGTTTGTTGACGGCGATTTGAAGGGTGTGGAGTCGATGGATACAGCGATAAAGCTTTCTATCTTTGAGGAACGGCGAGCCGACGAGTCAGAACAGCCAGTCAACGAGCTTAGGCGTGGCTGGTGGGGTAATGAGTTGTCCGATGTCGAAGGCTTTGAGATTGGATCTAAGCTTTGGGAGCTTTATCAAGCAAGGGCAACACAAGAAACAAGTAACCGCGCCGTCACATTCCTACAAGGGGCCAATTCATGGTTCGTAGAGGACAACCGCCTTGAGAGCGTCGAAATCACCTCACAACTTGTAGGATCTCAAATCACGCCTAGAATAGACTACATCAGATCCAATAATTCAGTTGACTCTAGATCATTCAAACTATGGGAGAACACAACGCCATAATGTCATTATCTTTTCCAAGTTCACAAGACCAAATTTTTGAAAGAATGCGCACCGATTCACAGGCGATCGTCCCAAGCCTGAATCCAGGACTTAGAGAGTCCTTTCACAGATCGTTACTTACCGCATTTTCAGGCATGAGCTTCGAGCAATTCCTAACGCTCGAGATCTTGATTAATGAAGTTTTTATCGATACAGCTACAGGGACATTTCTAGAGCGATGGGGATCTTACAAAAATGTAACAAGGAACCCAGCAACTCAAGCAAATGGTCCTATTACAGTATCGGGCACCGCGACTACGATAGTACCTTCGGGAACGACTTTTGCGTCCGCTGACGGGGTTCAATATACGACACAGGCATCGGCGACAATTCTAGCTCAAAGCTTGAGCGTAAGTTCAATAACAAGAATAGCGAATGTTGCCACAACCACAACCGCATCGGATCACAATCTAGCGAGCGGTATTAGTGTCACGATCTCAGGTGCCGATCAAACCGAATACAACGGAACGTTTACAATTACGGCCACAGCACTGAATAGTTTTACATATGAAGTGACAGGAACGCCCGTCACACCGGCTACAGGGACAATCTTGGCGGCTTTTACTACGGCGTCGATCGAAGTAAAATCCGTTGATACGGGGCAAGATAAGAACCAATTGAGTGGAATTGCCTTAACAGTGGCAACACCGATAGCTGGAATGGACGATACTGGCTTTGTTCAATTCGACGAGATTGGTGGAGGCACCGCAATCGAAAGTGATTCTGATCTTAGAATACGTATACTTGATGCCTACCAAAACCCATTCGCATTATTCAATGTGGCTCAGATAACAGCAACGGCAAAAACGGTATCCGGTGTCACCCGCGTGTTTGTACAAGAAACAATACCCGCTCCAGGATTCGTGACAATCTACTTTACCAGGGATAATGACTCTAACATCATCCCGTCGGCCTCCGAAGTGACTACCGTTAAAAATGCCATACTAGTCATCAAGCCTGCATTCGTTGCAGACAGCAATGTTATTGTGTCGGCACCTACTCCCGTCACAACAAACTTCACGTTTTCGTCAATCAACCCCAACACTTCGACGATGCAGACCGCAATAATTGCCAACCTGGATCAGTTCTTTAAGGAAAAAACTTCGGTAGGTATCCCTGTCACCGAGATTGATTATCTGTGTGCGATAAACGACACCGTTGATACTCAAACAGGCGACTTGCTACGTGATTTTACACTTACCTCCCCTACCGGCGACATCCCCGTCCCTACAGGAAACCTGGCAGTTCTTGGCACAGTTAATTTCTAGATTTTTAATTCTATCGCTTTTAGCAGCGATGATTTTTCCTTATTTGGTACTGGCCAAAGAGAGAGTAAAAATAAAGACAACTCACGTTCTGTTGTCCGGTAAATTCACATGCCATTCGATAGAAGACTTCAAGCGCATTTATAACATGGCATTATCTGGAAACCTAGAAGGCGCAGAGCACTCGATTCGGTATAGAAATTGTCGGATAATAAAGGCGTGGACAATTGGTCACATAAACAAGACGTCTGATAATGAAAGCCTCGTAAGATTTACGTATTTCGTTCCGTATACGGACGACTCAGTGGAAACCGGCTGGGTACATATTTCGTTTATCAATACCATAGACGAATACAAAAAACGCTTTTTATAATTGCCAGAGGCTAGGTTTCCTAGTGTTGAGCTTTAGCGCAAGTTATGGATTATCTCCGAGGACTTCTGGCCGGAAATCCCGAGAGCACTCTATAACCTCGCCTTCTGGTATTTGCTAGTATAGCAAACTATTTCTTTTTGTCAGACTTCTCGGACTTTTCTTTGCAGCTATCCATCTGTTGCATTATCTGGCCGCGAATAACAGGCGGTAACTTCTTGTTTCCTTTATAGAAAGCGTAAATTTTATCATAGTCTGATTTATCGATTTCAACGGCCCTGTTTTTGTATATATCTGTTGCGAATTGATAGAATTTTAAAGGGTCGTCAGTGTCAGTAAAATTGGCAAGATGATTACCGACGTGCTTATACATCATCACCGTAGACTCGTCAGTATCTTTTGCCTCAGTGTCGTCCAAATTAAGAATTGCGGTATTAAAATCTAGCTTGATCATGCTGCCTCCAATAATTTTGTACGTTCATCTTGCTCAAATAAGTATAGTATTATCTCCTCGATCTTTTCTAAAACAAAATCCGATCTTTTAAAAATACCGGCACCCTCATTTGTTATGCCTGGTAACCTTAGATTTTCCATTACGTGTTTCTTTAAATCATTTAAAGGCATGAGACCCGTATACTCTTTTGCACCTTCGTTCCCAGCAAATTTGACGACATTCCCTGTAAAATAGTGTTCAAAAGCGTAATCCGGGTTTGTATAAGCACTATTATTTTTGAAAATATCTCCAGCTGTATTTAATGTACCGGTACCTTTATCTCCCCCCGTGGGAATTCCCAATTGTAATGAAATCATAACTGCGTTTCCAAGCGTTTGACCAAATTGTAATGCTTTTATGCCTGCCCCATTAAGAATCCTAAATTCATCTCCCCCATTTTGGTCAAAGTCATTTATTACAGTCCATCTAATAACTTGGTCAGCCTTAAAATCTATTCTTGTGGCCCGATCTGTAGAGGCATCTCCTGCGTCCAACAATAGCCTAGCTTGCCCAGTTTCAGATTGTAAAAGTATTCCTGCCGGTTGATTTGCGGCGTTCTCTAGAACATTAAGCTTGTCTGTTTCATTTCCGACAACACCTATGATGACTTTTCCACCAGAGCCTTGAATCCTTAAATCATTATTCCCACCAAAAGTCTCAAGAAAGCCAATGGCATTTCCCGCTGTAGCATTATGTACCCAACCATGAATAAGATTATGGGTGGAATCTTGACCCACTGCGAAATCAATATTTCCGGATGTCCCACCAAGTGAAACCTCTGCAAATGTCCCGAGCGATGTTCCGAATTCCACCCGTCCATTTGGAAATCCAATCTCATTGATTGTAATTCCAGTTCGATTGACTTCCATAAAAGTGCTTGAGGCATTATTTGCATCATTAATAGCTCTTAATCTAAATTGTTCACCAGAAACAAGGATATCCCAAAGACCATTATTTGCTGTCGCACCTGTTTGGTTGAAATACATTCCTGCAGTTGCACCGCCGATTGTTGGGCGAAGAGCAAATGCTGTTCCTGTTCCAATTAAGAATTCAGGAGTAGGAAAATTTACTGAATTAATAGTCGTTCCAGTTCTTGCTACCTCCATCCAAGTAGAAGCTGAATTGTTTGCATCATTAATGGTTCGAAATTGAAGGTCGCCACTTACAGCAAAAATATCCCATAATTTCTCATTCAATGCTCCGTCTTGTTCATCGAAATAAAGTCGAGCATTTGCTGCACCACTTATCATAATAGAAGGGGTACTCGGTGAAGATGTGATAGCGTCTCCTACTATGAATGACCCATCTTGTGTAAATGCGGAATGCTGCGACGCAAGATTTGATGGATGATTTGGAGATTTTGCAATTATGACGTTTGTAGCGGCCGTCGTCCGAGGACTTAATATTAAATCGCCATTAACAAACGACGGCGTTCCTCCGCCCTCTCCTTGATATATTCTGGCCGCGTCTTCACCCCCTTCAAAATCTTGTCCAAAACCACCACCCGTACTAAATTGAATAAAGTCAGTTATTAACTCAGCGCTTCCTAGTCCATTGGTAATTGTTGCCTGCGCCCAATCAGGAGTACCATCAGTAGTCACATCTTGGTTAATGGCCGAAGCCGATTCAACTGTAAGGTTCGCATCGATGTTCACGGTTGCCCCAGAAGCAACATCAATGCTGGCCGACCCGTTGGTAAGATTAAAAGTGTTTGTGCCCCCTGATATGACTACCCCGTTAACCGTGAGTTGGTCAGTGGCAAAAGTCAGATTAGCGCTGGTGTCGAATCGATCTGCCGAATTATTCCAAAATGCGACGCCGGTACCGGTCGGTGAATCTTGTCTGGTAGCTACTGCCTGCGTATCATCAGTCGTAACCGGAACGCCGTTAATATCAGCGGTCGCGGTAGAATCGGTGCCCGTTATTTGCTCCGCATCCTGAAAGGCACCCGTACTGATCTTTATTCTGAGAACGGTACCGCTGTCGGATACAACGTAGCCGACTGCACCCGATGTGCCGCCCGTGATCTTTTCATTAAATTGGAAGGTGCCTAATAGGTTGTTGTAAGTTATGTCTAAATAGAATTCCCCCACTCGGAACGTGTCGTCAGTCTCTAAGAACTGAAATCGGAAAGGATTCGCAGAACCTCTGTCAATCTCGATTCCAGCATATGTATTTGTAACACCTACGCCAGGCTCCCCGAAATTCAACGCGAGAATATTGTCAGCCGTCGATATTCTTTCATCTACAGCAATGACCTGACCCCCAACGGTTATTTGGCCAGAAACGGCCAAATCTGACGGTATAGTCATATTGTCCGAGTCGTCTATTGTTATCCCGCTGTTTTGTAAAAGAAACCCTGTCGTTCCGTCGAATCTTGCAACCGCGTTATCGGTGGAAGCCCCGGGACCATCTACTGCACTATTGCCCCCGGAAAGTACCCCTGAACTAGATTTAACGAAACCATCCGACAAGCCGGATAAAGTTAATCCAACGTGGGTTGGAGAGTCAGTGGTAGCATTCCCTTGGTCCGCGGCCCCAAGAAACCCCCATTGGGAAGCTGATATCGTTTCCGCACCAATATTCCCTAATTGAGTTACCTCTGAGCTAGTCAGATTTTCTAAGCCATTTGAACCAAGTGCAACAAGAGACGCGGATGTAAAATCCGAAATAGTTGCCGCAAGCTGAGTCCCGGTATGGTTTCCCCTGGCAAATGCGTCGGCTCCAATGGCAGTAGGATCATATGTAGCCTTGTCCAGCAAGGGAGTTCTTAAAACTGAAAACGTGCTTTTTTTGGATGTTCCTGCCGGATCGCTAGATGGGTCACTCACATCTACAACGTGAAGTAAGTCCGCGTCTGCTATCGTTGCTAACGATCCCCTGGTGGTTAATTTAGCCATTAGTTAAACTCGTATTCCGTTCCATCCATAAACGCATAGTTTTCTCCATTCATAAACTCGTAACTCTCGAATATACCTTTAAATTTTGAACCAAATAATAGAAGTATCGACTTTCCAGACATGTCAGATTGAATATGGCACTAAATTTAGTGTCCGCTCCGCCACTTCTGCCAAATTGGATTTAACTTTTATGAATCGGATCCCATAAAAGTTTGCAGGATCAAGAGGAAGGTAGATGTCTGAGGCCACATCTCTCGTTAAAGCAACGCCGAGTCCATCGTGAACTGTAAAAAAAGTTGAGCCGTCAAAACTAGCTTCAAATGATATTTCGGTACCTGTGAATGTCCCGATATAGATACCTGCAATGGTGGTTCCGTGCAGAACCGCCGCTGTAGAAGTGTCCCCACTGCTTGCAATTGTGACCTGTATCAGGTCGATTACTGTCTGTTGGTAAGTATTTGCAGTTGTCATATTTTGATTATATATGACATTTGACCAATTTCAAAACACATATACAATGGGAGTATGGGACAGCTTTTTAACGCGCATACGAATGAAGAACATACCCAAGCCGTTGCAGACTTTTTGCCAAACGGTCGTATTTTTGGATCGAAAAACTCAGACAATTCAAATTTGCGACAGTATTTGCGTATTTTTGCGCCCGAAATGGCGCGATTCGAGCAGACATATCTTGAACTGAGTTGTGAGTGCGATATTAACCAGGCAGACGTCTATTTGCAGAATTGGGAACGGGCATTAGGAATACCAGACGATTGCTTTTTAGGTACCGGAACGATTGACGAGCGACGGCGAGATGTTCGCGTAAAGCTAGCAGGCATGAACATTTCAACTGAGCAGGAATTCATTGATTTGGCGGCAGAATTTGGCCAGACCGTCACCATAGAGCCATTGGTGGCCGATGTCTTCCCCCCTTTCGATATTCCTATGACACCAAGCAATGACGAAACGGCTTTTATTTGGGTTGTCAGAGGGCCGGGGCTATCTAGTTTTGTGCCACCATACGACATCCCGCTCGACCTGCCGCTTCAGGAACCCATTATAATTTGCTTGTTCAATAAATTGAAACCGGCCTTCATAAGTATTATATTCTTAAATGAGACTGAGCCGACGCCAGATTTATCGGCGGCCTACTCAAAAGCATATAGCAAGGCTTTTAATAGCAAGACATTCTTTTGTTAGGAGCGATTAGATGACTGTTAAAACACCAGCACAATTACAAGCACAGTACGACGCAGATATCCCGGATAACGTGAATGGTGATATTGATGCAGCCGACGTACGAGTCGCGTTGAAAGATACGACCGACAGTTGGGATGCACAAAAAGCAGATAATACCCAAGACGTCGTTGCGAGGTGGAATGCCGACGCGCTTCAAGGAAAAGAAATTGATGCAACGGCGCCAGTAGATAAACAAATTCTCGTATTTAACGCATCGACTGACAAATGGGAACCAAAAGATACCTTTGAAAGTTTTGGCATGCTGCATTTAATAAACAATGCGACTGCCACAACTATTTCGACGGTCGACACACCAGTGTTGGTTGCGGGCACTTTCAATGTTTCAACGCAACTTAGTGACTTCACCCAGGCAAACGGGCGGTTGACGTATACAGATACCCCAACAAAAACGTTCAAGGCAACAATATCAGTATCATTTTCAGCCACTTCAAATGACCGAGCAATTAGCGCGCTTGTTGCTCTTAATGGGACAGTAATCGCCGAATCAAAAAGTTCAAATACCACTACGGCGCTTGAGGCTTCCGAAACTACATCGTTTATTTTACAAGACCTATCGACCAACGATTTTTTAGAAGTCTTTATTGAAAACAATGAAAACACCTCCGACATTACTGCATCACAAGTTCATTTTCTAGTAGAGACCTTTTAATTTTGGTTTTAATGAAAAAAGGTAGTAGAATCTAGGTATGGCAGGCGGATATAAAAACAAGACTTGGGTAAACGGATCACCCCCACAGCTAAACGCTGACGATCTAAACCTGTTTAAGAACGAGCCAAACAACTTGTCAACTTCTGCCGGGATAACGCCGGACAACGCAGACGCACAACAGACGGCCAAATCAGTCTCAACGTATTCAGGCACCGGTGACTTTTATACCGAGTCCGGT
>SDBU01000746.1_pt1 | contig 46496 bp, 74 predicted proteins | sample 2277071 | NCBI WGS metagenome assembly SDBU01 (sample SAMN10397929, study PRJNA504765) | marine sediment metagenome | isolation source: marine sediment core GS08_GC12, 126 cmbsf | place: Arctic Ocean: Gakkel Ridge, Loki's castle | collected 2008
CTATTGCCCTGTTCCCGATACTCCACCTTGCTGGATAGATCAAAAAAATAAACCAGATGTTAGAAATCTAATCGCTTTCAAAAATGGTTTGCTTGATGTTAACGCTTTCTTTAATGATAAGATCGACCTTATCGACCCCACACCAGACCTTTTTACGTTTGCTACCCTACCCTATGCTTACGATTCAGAATCCTGGTCAGACCTTTTTACCGAATACTGTGATATAACATTTAACAGTAATGATGATTGTGTTCGTTTACTCGCTCAATGGATGGGCTACAATATTGTGTTCGATACCTGCTATGAAAAGTTTATGATATTCATAGGTCGGAGGAGATCAGGAAAGAGTACGATAATGTCAGCTATGGAAGCCATGTTAGGCCCAACACAGTGCGGATCGACGAGCCTGGCTATGTTGGCTAATCCGCATGGACTTAATATGTTAATTGGTAAATCGACAGTATTGGCTGGTGACATAAAAGGTACACTTCGCAGGGCAGAAATGGATGCCGCACTTGAGGTGATACTCAGAATAACGGGTCGAGATAAAATCCCCATCAACCCTAAATTTGTAGAACCTTATGACGCAGAATTACCATGCAGATTTACTATGGCAATGAATGATCTTCCTGCGTTTACAGACCATTCACAGGCCATTATCGCCAGGACGCTTATACTTCCTTTCCCTAATTGTTATGCTGGCAAAGAAGATTTTACGCTTAAAGACAGAATCAGAAAGGATGCGGCTAACGGTAAGTTAATCAATTTCGCATTGTGGGGGTTGAGAGACCTTAGAGAACAGGGACGATTTACAGAGCCTGAAGTCTCGGTAGAACAGACCAGTCAGTTTACAGAATTAACAGCACCGATGATGGCTTTTCTTGACGAATGTTGCAGTCTGGGCGATGATAAAGAAATTCAGATGAATCAGTTATATGATGCTTGGAAAGGATGGTGTCTCTCATGCGATAGAACCCCAGGGAATAAGATGTTATTTAAGCGGTGGTTGACCCAGTATGTTTCTACGCTTAAATTTGAAGATCAAGAGATTAGTGGTGAGTCGATCCGTGTGTGTCACGGAATCACGTTAAAGAGTTGGGTTTTTCTTAAATTTTTAGGGCGTCCAGAATGAAACGAATGAAATATTGTGGTACGTATGTAGTTTTACCAGGCGATTTTTTCGTATTCCATAACAACGGTAAATCGATAATAACAGAGCGTGAAGTAAGAGAACAAAAGAGGTCTGTGGTTAAAGTACCTTGGGTACGGATCAAAACACAGCGTACATATAGTAATAATGAACTATCAGAATATTTAGAAAAAACACTTACTGGATGGAGAAAAGAAATGAAAAATTACTTTATGTTAGACGGAAAAGAGATTCCCATGAGTGACGAAACAGCAGACAGTCTGCGTGAGAAACAAAAAACATACAGGATTAAAGATTGTTTCGTAGTAAACGATGACGTCTTAATGTTGACTCAATGTGATTCATGTTTAGTCGTCGCAATAAGCATATACAATGGTAACTATTGGAGGTCTCCAGTAAAGGTTACTTCAGCCTATAAAATAACTGTGGCAGAACTCGAACAAATAATAGGCAAGGAACATAATTACCGCCCCGTAACCATTAAAATAGAGGAGCTAAAATGAAAGATCCAAAAAATTTATTATTAATGTTGTTGTGTTTAGTGTGTCTCGCTGGGATCAGTTGTGGTGGGTTCATAGATCGCTTTACTCCCTGTGAAGTTACAGAACAATCGATGTCTTACGCTGATAGAGAGTTCCCACCTTTAGGGATAATGACGCTGCATGAAGCGAAGCAGATCCAAGAGCGAATCAAAATTAAACATCGGGTATCACAACTTAGCCTCAAGCGAATGGCCGAAGACGACAAAATGAACCACGATGACGCTATTGGATTTATCGTCGCCAACATTACGGCATCAGAGAAGTTCCAGGGTATTGTAGTCGGTAGTGCTGATAACCCGATGAGTATAATGGGCTTACTCGGTGTATCTGGCTTCGGCTTGATGGCTGGTCGGTTGATGAAACGTAAGGGTGATCTTGCTCCGGCAGAAGTTGAAGAAGTCGTAGCTAAGGCCAAGGTCGCTGCTGTGAAGAACGGGAGTAATGATACATTTTAGATCCAAGAATGATATCATACAATGGCTGGAGAAACACTGTCCACGAAAGGCCGTTGTACGTTCTCTCTCTCAGAATGGGTGTGAGTTGTTAGGCGGTTTTAATCCGATCCCGCCTACAACTCGGGCCGGTTGGATTGTGAGAGTGACATCAATCTATAATAAACGAATGTGGATCGTAGCGATAATTCCACATAAGAGTAAATCTGATTGTGAGATTAGAATACTAAAATATGTACCTTGGGAGAATTGGGTCGGTATGATGTTGGGCATGCCCCCGATCATGCTTGGTGATAAACCAGAATTATATTGTAAATTTAGACAGTTGTTGAGGAGAAAAGATGAAAGCGTACAAAAAATGGTGGGAAAATAAAACATTTGAAAGAAAATTCGACAAAAAGGCACCTCCACACGACTATTTTGACCACATGGCTCCTTATAATGTTGGAGAACATATCTGGCGAGCAGCGTTGAAAGAAGTGTTAAAGGTGATTATTGAGGAGTCTAACGGGCCAAGTAACCCTAAAGATTTAATGGCGTGGTTGCATGAAGAACTGGAGGAAGAATGAAAGCGTGTATGAAACAATTCTTAAAACGTAAAACCATTCATGCTAAAGATCAATTGGAATTTAGTGCCGGTTGGCGAGCAGCATTGGAAGAAGTATATAACCAGCTTGATTATTCAGAACAACACCAAGAAATAAAAGATTGGATTGAGAAAGAATTGGGGGAAGAATGATCCATCCGATGATAATTAAAAAAAGTAGTACCAGGTTACATATAACTGGCGATCTGTATAAAAAACTAATGAAGAAACCCAAGGCGATCTTATGGTGCCGAGACGGGATGTACGGGATGGTGCCGATTGAGATGGTGAAGAACGCGATTGCCATTACTGAGGCTGTTGCTAATATCGTTTTAGCCTGTGGTGGCTTACAAAGAAAACAGTTATCGTTTACCTGGAATGAAACGGTAGAGATCCCCGTTTCTACGGGGCAGGCAATGGAGAAATATAATGGAAAAGATAATAATTGACACTGGAAAACGTGAAGTGTCTGTTGGATTTACCCATCATTTAGATTTATGGGCACTGTTAAGCGTCCACTGGTGGGGGTATAACCATATAGACTATATACATTTATCGGCAAGTGAAGTTCCTAAAGTATTAAACGTTCCATATAGCCCTAACATATTGGGCGGGACTAAGCATAAGCTCGTAGGAAAATGTTTTACGGTAAATGTAGACATCTTATGCTTTAGGTTCTGGGTAGAAATCTGGAAATGGTTAGGTCAACGAGACAAATAAAGGAGGTTGAGATGGTTGAACAAGAATTAATTCAAAGAATTAAACAATTAGAGGAGAATCAAAAGTATATAGGGGCCATCGACAGAAAATTCGCCCTGCTGCAAACAGAATGGCACGAATATGAAAAAGCCTATAAAACCTATATTCATAAACGATACCGTATCAGGGATTGGCTGTTCAAAATTTATTATAGATTGAGATATGGTAAATATCCCGACATTAGAAAGACAACGGCTAAACGTATGGCAAGAATATTTACTACGCGGGAAAATAATTAAGCTAACAAAGCAACAACAACCCCGCCGATGACGGTGATAAGAAGACCGATATACAATTTCCACCGCCTGTCGTCTTGTTTTTCGTGATGTTGAAGGTGATTTGATAGAAGCTTTTTAACGCCCCGAAGTTCCCCCATTATCCAGATCAGGATCTCTCGCTCAGTCATATTCTCTATTTTCATCTTGGCGGTCTCCTCGATGGCGGTCTCCTCGATGGCGGTCTCCTCGATGGCGGTTGCGGGACACGTCGTTTGGTGGGTGCCCGTCCTTCTTCACCCTTTGGTAATACACGTTTGACTTCATAAATAGGTACACCATATAAAGCACCTACACCCTCAAATAATTTCTTTACGCCCTTCTCAAATTCATTTTTGGCCCCTTCAGTGTCACCAGCGACAAAACTACCAGTAGCACCGGCAAAATCAGCAGGAGCTTTCAGAACCATATTAATCATTTTAATCGGGAAAGATTCTAATGGTTCCCCTCGATATTTAGGCGCTTCACCGGCTACCCTGGCTATGAAGGTTCTTGATGATGTATCTAATATTTTGCCGAAGATCGGGAACATCGCCATCCACGATGTTAAAAAGTCTTGAAGATATTCAATAGGTTCTTTAACGCTGCGAGTCATAGCCGCTAATATCGCCAAACGTAAGGCCATGTTAACAGTATAGCCAGCCAGAACCGAACCAGTACGCTGAGTAAATCTGGTCTTATCTTCCATTGTTTTAGGACTACTTTCATAATCCAGTTTAGCCTCATTGAAGATAGTGAGTGATTTCTCATGAAAGGACCTAAACAATAGAAACAACCGCCTTACACCTTTCTGTGTAGTCAGCAAAGATCTATTCCACTTGTCCCATGAAGGTTGTGTTCTTTGCCAGAGATATTCCGCACGTTGAGATACAATCTGTTTCCACTCTTCACTACCCTCTTCAAATTCTGTTTCTTTGTCAACCCACCATTCAGCGGACAGCCCTTTTAACTTACCTTTTTGTGCAGCCTGATATTCGTTCTTAGCGATAGACATTCCTGCCGATAAAGCACCGAGGTCAGCTATTTTAAGTGCCCACCCAAGTTTATTAATATCAGAGGCTTTACCAGTCCAGAACCTAAGAGCAGCATCGGATTTAGCCATTTCTCCGAGTTCGAGACTACTATGGCCCATATTAAATCGTTCCCAGGCGATATCAGATAACGCTAAGGTTTCTTGTGCATTCTCTATATTTAGCCCATCTTTGACACTACCTATAAATTCGGGAGAAGCATAAGCACCATAATTGAAAACCGACGTATACTGACTGGCTATAACTCTTGGGTTGAAAAATAGAACTGCTCGATATAACCCAGGTAGATGCTGTGAGAAGAACGCTGTGAAACTACCTTCAGATGCTGGGATACTCTGGGCCTGTTCCTGTATGTCAAAAATATGATTTCTGACCTGTCCATAACCTTTCCGGTCTAATGCCTTAGCGATAGCAGGATCATTCAGTAATGTTCTTGATGTTCTGGTAGGTTCAGCCATTCCTACATATTCAGCCACTGCATTTTCAAACACACTGAATCTATTGAATGCGTCACGTACGACGAGTGGAGCTTTACTTCCGGTTCTGTCACGAAGGATACTTTTATCCTCGATGAAGTTAATATCGAACGCCCTTGACACCCCAGGTCGCACCTTACCCTTTAGACGTTTAGGCATATAAACTTCAAGGCCCCACCAGTCAGGAATTGTAGCTATATCTCTGCCTTCGAGATTATTAGATACTTGATTTAGTGATGGTTTCCAGATGTCCCTACCAACCTGTAGTATGGCATCAGCTACGGCTACGGCTTTAGGGTTATCTTCGAGTTTCTGCCTCATATCTAAGACCCAAGCTTCGGAAAGTTTACCAGTCTCTACGGTGTTAATTACGAGACCACCTTCTGTCAAATGCCGCATACCGTCTTTTTGATTACTCATTAAATAGATGTCGATCAGATTGGCCCAAGTCATCTCATAATTACGGTCATTGATATTTTCAGTTACCTTTTCAGCAGTAGCACCTTTACTAATCGCCTGATGTGTTTTTGTCCTGGGGTTAAGTGTGACGCTCATCTTAGCGAGATCATCATCGGTAACTCCAGCATCTTCCAAATTTGTTCTTAATGTTTCGTGAACCTGTCTGGTATGGGAGGCAGTAATCTTTCTTCCAAATTCTATACCTTTATCTAATATTTCAGAGAAGATACCAGATTCACCACCATCAAGTATTCTGGCAAGATGGTAAACAGGCGTGTTGTCAATACCAGCAAAGAAACTTTTCAATCTTTGGGCCGCCCCAACTTTGCCAAATCCCATTTTTACAGTGTCGGGTATTGTTCGTTTGGGTACTAATTTAACCGTAGCTTCAGTAGCATCATGGTAAATAGCACCCATTGTTGTCCCCCTGCCAGCAACGGTAACAGGTACTTCAAAATCTTCTTTAGTAAGTTCTTTGGAGACCCGTATGATTCTTCAAGAGCAGAGACAAATTGATCCATTTCAGATCTACTCATATCTTTCATGGATCGTTTTCCAGTCACCACTTCAGCGAGATCGCGGTAATCTTCATCAGCGAGTCCAGCTTCCTGGGCGACTTTGTGGCCGATGGCCCGAAGTGTAGATTTGGATCTACGTCGAAGCTTAGGGGCATCAGGTTGTGTTTCTTGTTCGAGCAGAGCCTCGATATTATTTTTGTTTCTTCGTAGGAATGCGAGTTCATGTCGTTCTTTAGCGGTACGATCAGTAGTTTCTTTACGCTTCAGTTCACGATATCGTTGTTCAGCTTGGGATAGCCGTTCAGTAACCTGTTCATTATTAAGGCCATATTGTTGCCCTATAGCCTGTTCTGAAGTCACTGGCTCATCAGCCTTTTCAGATGCAATGGCAGACTGTGACGCTTGGGGATCAAGAATAACTTCTTCACCAGTCTCTTTATCTATAAGACGAGTACCATCTTCAGTTTGCTTCATCTGTAAGGCGGTTTCATCAGAAAATATTTTACCTGATTCGATACCGCGATAAACATTTATAGGCTCTTTAGAAGCTTTACGTTCTTCGGGTGTAACTTTTTCAATTTCTATAGCACGGCGTAATTCGGGGAAATAATACTCCATAGCTTCCCCCTCTTCAGCCAAACCTTCAGGGGCTTCTTCTGCTATGTGTTTATCTGCAACATTACGGGGAACGTCCATGTATGCTATCTCCCACCCTTTTCCTTGGGCCTTCCCATATTTTACAGCATAGCTCATCCAAGGAGTAAACCACCCTCCTTTGCCCTGAGAAAACCCTAATTCCTGAATTTCTCTATCAGTAAGGATGCCCCGTTTAGGGTGAAATAAATCTTTATGCTTAGTCGGATGTTGTCCCCTATACAGCCTCAAATAGCCACTTTTAACAGGTGGTAGGTCAACATCGTATGTTCCTGCTGAGTCTTGTGTTAACTGTTCAGATTTAATAACTGTAGGGGTAGGTATTTTTCTCTGTTTAGCCATCTGTGTACTGGTGACACCAGCTACTTTGCCACCAGCTATAGGCAACAACCCCATCACGGTTCCGATGTAGGCTTCCTGCATTCTGCGATCTATAAATCCACCGACGCCGCCAGGAACTTCTTTACCATACACACCAGCGGCTGTTGCTTCTTGCCATGCACCCTGAAGTGGTTCCTCAATGGCTTCTTGTACGAATGCCAATCCAGTTTCTTTACCGATCTTTTTACCTGATTTAGCAGCTTTTTGTGCTACCCGGTTTAAGACTTTATTATATGCCCCCTTACCTAATTTAATAGCGGGATTAATTCTGAGATACTGCTCTATAAATGCAGCAGGAAGACCATAAGCATGATACACATACGCAGCTTCTTCTTCGGTAGCGTCTTCAGATATTGCTTGATCGGCGGCTCCTTGCCCTTCAACAGTGTAGATCATGCCCATACTCAAATCAGGGCGACCAGCAGCAGTCAAGATCCCAGCACCGATTAACATCGGCAGCGATTCTTCAATGGCTAAAATTAATTTACCAGGACTGGTAAGTAGATCAAGAAAGTTTTCAGGGGGTTCCGATTCCCATTCAGGGTGTGCCTTGAGTATAGCTTCCTGACCTTGTTTATGTTGTTTAATCAGATTAGTGTAAGCTTTAGTCGCCCGTTTACCAACCATCCCTGTCAATACTTCCCCAGGTGCTCGTCGTTCCCCACCAGGACCAAGTTCCATAATATTACCAGCCAACCACATAGTGTGTTTAGGGATTTCCATTACGGCCTGGCCGAGTTTCATACCACCTTTCGTTAAGGCACCAAGTTGCTGTTTAGCGGTAACAGTCTCAGGTGCCTCGCGTATACCAGGGGCGAACCCACCCATACCCCCAATAGCATAAATATTGCGAACTGGTTTAGATTGTTCTGGTTCCCACGCCCCAGTAGCTCCACGCCCCCTGAACTCTCCACCTTTACCACCAGGAAATTCAGGCGTAGGAGCTACACGATCAAACACATCTCCGCCGAGTCGGTCGAATACGTCAGCCATTACAGTCTATACCCCCGAGATCTTGCTATTTGCCGTGCCTGTTCTTTGTCGCCACCAGCTTCTTGAAGGATCTGCGTTGCAGTATCATCATCAAGTTCCTGTTGTTCCTGTCCCTCTCGTTCATCAAGAAGTGCTCTGGCCTGATCTTTGATCGCCCCACCCATTCTTGGTGACGTAGCAGCGGTTCTCATTATACTGTTGGAAGGTTGACCAGGGCGTAAGAGAGCGGTTTGTTCTGCTTTTACCCTATTACGTTCAAGAGTTAGTGTCATAGCTTCCTCAAGTTGATCTGAAGTAATTCCCTTAGTAGTCCAGCCACCTTTTTTACCCTTATCGGGGTCCCATATTTCGAGTTTAGATTTACCACGTTTAGCGGTCCAATTATAGGTACGCAACCTTTCATCAAGTCGAATGCGATATTTGTCAAGTTCACTAAATCGTTGCATCGATGTTTTCTCGCGTTCTTGTTTAGGAAACATACCTTTCTCAGCTTCAGGACCGAGGACTATTCTCCACTTAGCTTCATCTGCATTTTCCCTTGTGATACCCCCACTCTTAACGAGTTGATCCAGTTCTCTAAGATTATTAGTCTGCATTTGATAATCTTGATTGAACTTAGTCGCCCCTACTCGGGCCTTATCGTGCAGAGTGCCAAATATAGTTTGGCGTTTTCTGGCATCATACACTCCCCTTGTAGCTTCCCTCTCTGTATTTTCCCATTCAGCTTGAAGTTTTTGCTGAAGAAATTTTTGTCCAGATAGGTAACGGCTTTCTAACATGCTTTCAGGACTCATTCCCTGTGGCATGACTGCCTGTTCCGGTCGAGTCGGTGCTACATTTGGTTTTACAAGTGCCATAATTATGCCCTTAATCTACTACCTGTTCTTTGTATGAGTTCTTGTAATTCTTCCTCGGACCATGTTTTCCCGGCTTCAGCAGTAGGTATAGGTGCTGTTGGTGCGAATAAACTCGGAGCAGCCGTTGGAATTTTAGACCTGCCAGTAAAATATCCACCACTGGTCGGTGCCGGTCTCGAAACGCCGAATCGAGTAGTGGGTTGTGTCCTACCAAAGCCCGACGCTCCGCCACCAGTAGGTCTCCGCATACCAGCAAGTTGTATCGATGTTCCAGCTTGTAGGTTAGCAAGACGTTCTGACAATGACCTACCAGCACCAGATTCAAACGCACCTTGTTCAGCACCACCTAAAGCCATAGAAAGGCTTGATAAACGTTGTGCTCGTTCACTTTCAACACCAGCACGAGTAGGGGCAGCGACCTCCTCTTCGTATTTTTTTCCAAGACCAGCAGCCATAGTCGTACCGGCAAGACCTGAACTAATAAGGCTTTGCAATCCTGATGCTGTAGATCTTACTCTACCACGTTCTAATCCAGCTTCCACACCTTTTCCGAATCCACCACCAGGTGCGTAATAAGATTTTGCTTCCGTAAAAGATTTGAGTGCCTCTGGCGTGAGACTACTTCCAGAGGTCGTTGCTGACGGCATCGCTGTTGTTGCCTTTTGCGGAGTGGGGCCAGATGGAACAAATCTATATCTTATCCCTCCGGCACCACCAGAAGGAATAATCCGCCCTGCTTGGCCTGAACTCTGTGCCTCCTGTAACGCCATTTGATACGATCCCATTGCCATTATTTTATCCTACCTCTCTGTTTCCCATTAACGAGCAACCGATCAAAACTCATAGTCTCACCGGCTGTAATATTTTCTAATCTGATTCCTGCAAACACCCCGCGAACTTTTCTCTTTTTCATAGATCCACGAGGTCTTCCAGGGGCTGATAGCGTCCCCGATATTCGTGGATTGGTATTAGCTACCAATTTTTCAGCTACGTCTCCGGCACTTCGTCCAGCGAATATTTTATAGGCTATATCGTCAGAATCGGCTTCAGTGCCACCACTACTACCACCAGAAATAAATGCTTCAAGAGAATGTATCACACCTTCTCTACCATCAGAAGCTAATTTCAAAGGACCGAATGTTACGTAACTACTTATAGCTTCATCTGTACCACCAATATCATCACTTTTAGCAGATGGGTCAAACCTTCTTATGTATCCGTCTTTACAACCAACTAACAAAGCTATATTGCTGGTGTCGTTAGCAGCATAATAAAACAATGAATATGCTCCACATTCTTCTGGATAAGATTCAGGATAGAGTCCCTCGGCAACTGGGTTAAAGCTGTAAAAGTAATTTGAATTTGTGCCGTCAGATAATTTAGTAATACAAATCAAAGCTCCGTGTTCTTCCCTGTCGTATTCCATAGTAACTCTGTGTGTTGATGGGTCAGCAGCTTCATCACCTATTAATTTAGGCAGACTTATTCGTGTTAAATTATCGACAGTCGCAGCACCACCTTGCATAGCTATTTTATATATCCCACCCGTCCCCCAAAAATATAAATTGTCGAATCCATCAAGACACCAGCTATTTGCCCCAAAAATTCCAACAGTCTCATCTATGGTATTCAGAGAACCACCTTCAGCCGGATCACCAGACATCATCCACATTGAAGTGGCACAGCCAAAAATTAAATAGTCTTGTCCAAGCGGTATCAAAGCTCTAACTATGTCACCAACTTGACCGGGGGTACTTGGGTCTTCCCCACCGGCTATAGGCGATCCCGCATCATTAGCTGCGTAAGCATAGTCAAATGGATTAGTAACACGACTCATGTACCATTGATTCGGCAGATCAGGGTTTCCAGATAAAACTATTCGTCCTCGCCACGCACATCCAAGATAAGCCTTTGATGGTAACGATCCAGATGATCCACCTGGATATACAGTGTAGTCATACCAAAGTGGGGGGCTGGTGTCAACTGCCGTAGGCGTGAATCCCGACCCCGCTCCATCTCCGGTTACTGCGTCGGTAGTGTTGAATGTACCGCCAGTAATACGTCCGTAGGTACGAGTTTTTTCTACGTCAGTATACTCAACGACCATCGTAGCACTGGTGTTGGCTTGTGTCAACGTGTCACCGGAAGTGTGAGCAGTACCTAACACTGTATGGGTCAACGCACCATCAATGCCTGTAGGCGTAAAAGCACTTCCTGAACCGCTACCAGTTATAGAGTTAGTAACGTTAAAGGTGCCCGAGACAACATGCCCGTAAGTAGCTGTCTTAGCAGTATTGGTAAAATCGACTGACATCGTAGCAGCTGAGACCGCTTGTGTTAAAAGATCCCCCTTGGCATGAGCAGTACCTAACGCTGTATGAGTTAATTTAACGTTACCGAAATCAGCTATTTTAAGATTAGCTCCGTTAATTACAAACCCTTTCTGGTAGGACTCGAAACCTATTAACTGATCGGAGGTATCGATGTCACCAGTAGCGGCAGCAAGTTCTATCATTGTTCCAGCAGACACGTTTATATCCTCGAAAAAGAAATTATTATTTCCAACAGCTACGAGCCTTCTAATAGTTGTAATATCTGTAACGCTAACTGCCACTATACATCCTCGAACCAAAATTTATTGTTTGCAACAGCGACCAATCTTCTTTTTGTAACCATAGGACTGGGTGGTATGGTCACAACTACGTAATCAGTATCCTCTACACCACCATCAACGGGATGATCACCGTAGCCCCCGTTGGTATTAACAAGAAGCTGATAATAATAATTACCAGTGGGATAGTAATATATTGGGCCAGGTGGGTAGAATCTTATAGTAGTAAAACTCCATTCATCTCCTGTTGTGGTCCCTGCCCCATTTGTAGAATCTATTCGCCAATATCGTGTCACTATATGATTGAACGGAGATCCATCATCGATCCCCGTAATCGTCAAAGACAAACCAGCCTGTGCGTCTGAAACTTTTACTAAACTTCCCGATGTATCCCCGTAATACACATCATACGTATCGGCACCACCACCGTCTTCCCAAGTTATTGTCGCTTGGTTCAATGTCACATCAGCAGCAGCGTTAGATGGTGTCGGATTTGTAGCTTTAGAAGGGGTAGCATAAGTGCCATAAATTTGTGTTAGTTTGGCATTACCTCCAGAATCATTACTCCAAGTTGACCCAGCATCCAGAGATTCCAAACGACCATTACCAACAACTGGTGTTCCATACCGCCATTTAATATAATCACTTCCACCAAGAGACGACCCTCCTAATGTTACAAGATAAACTCCATCAGACACGTTTATTGGAGACGCAAAAGTAAAAGTTCTATTAAGAACAAAATTATGACTCCAACCAGAAGTGTCTAAATCTTTACTCCCAACTAACGCAGTTACTGAAATAACACCAACTGGAAGATCAGCCAATTCTGCATAAGGGGTACTATATACCTTTAATTGTGCATCTCCGGGATTATTAAATCTTCCTATCTGGAGAATTATATAATCAATAGTGCTCCAGTCTAATCCACCAGTATTGGCTCTAAACGCTTCACCCTTATAAACGGAGTCGTGAACATTTACAGTACCTACTTGTGTTTGACTTGTTTGTACTAATAAAACAGACATATTAAGTTACCGAACTAACAGTAAACATTACCACTACCGGCTGTTCAGCCGCACCGACCTGATCCCCATTGCCCCATTTATCTAAAGCGGGACGTTGACCACCAACTGCCTTACCATCAAAATACGGACGTACATTATTCATATCACGAGATGTATTGGCAGGTTGTTTGCCCGTAGGGAATCCATTATGTTTCCCGCCGATTGGAAAAGTTAATTCAGCCACTATTTACCTCCTAAACGGTTAACCTCTTTTCTGGTCATACCACTTTTACCTAACTGGTAGGATTTAGATCTACGCTTTTTTGCTAACTGTTTCTGAACCTTTTTCTTTAATCTCTTAGTCCATGATTCAGTCGCCATGTGGGGATATTGTTTTTTCAACCTTTTATCAATCTGTGACTGTTCCCATCCAGTAGGTTTAACTGTTTTAGCCATTTTATTATTCCTTATGAGGCGAGTGGAGGCCATCGTTAAAGATATTGCGACACTCACCTCATATATTAATTAAAGTCGTGAATACGATACGATATCCTTACGTTTAATGATCCAGTTCCCGTAGTCCAGTTTCCACCAGAATTAAACAGTACGAGAGAGGTATTCTTCAACGCCTCTATGTCTACTGTGGAAGCCAGATTAGGTCTTGCAATTCTGATCTCATCAGTCGTTACCGTAAGAAAACCAGTAACGTCGATCTCTGCACATACATCCTGACCACCGCTATACTGTACCACCATCTCATCCGGTGCCGATGGTTCTGCATAAGCTGTACCAGCGATGTGTTTGATTACGACACTTATAAACTCAATAATGTGATTCGTACCTGGCACTGGTACAAGCTCTTTAGCCGTAGTTGCTAAAGCCAGAAGCTCCGCAGAGGAAACCTCTACCTCACGCTCGAAGACCTTACCGGCGACCTTACCATCAGAATCAGCGATCTGATTCTCAATATGAAAAACCATATTAGCTCTGTCTGCACCCATTATATTTTCTCCTAAACATCATTGTCAGTTACTACATTTTCCCATGTACGTTCATAAACAACGTCCACACCTTTATTCATACTACCGAGTTTTCTCGGGTGACTTCTGGCGTCGATATCATACGCCTTCACCAGAGCTTTTTTCGTATATTTACCAGTGTAATCCTTTTGAATATCTTCATCTTCCTCTTCAACCTTATACATACAGGCCGCCAATATAACATCGTCAAAGCGATAGCCAGCAGGGTGGCGGTTGTTAAGTGGCTCAACGGAGTAAACACTATCAACACCAGGGTTAGTGCCACCAGCGACACCAGCAGCAGTAAGCCAATCATCCACAGTAAACGTACCAGACGAGCCAGTATAATCAGTGACAATCGCATAACTCCCCTTCCCGATCCCGTAGATTATCCTACAGATCCACCCGTTGAAATAATCATCCCCTTCTGATCTTGCAGCGTCTACAAGGGTAGTATTACCGCCGCTATCGCCTACACCTGCTTCAAGATCCAGTTTATCGAAGTACAACGAATAAGGGAACTCCAGCGTATCCTCGGCTGTTGGTTGTGGATCGAGCAATAGCTCGAATCTACGTTTACCGGATGTGTTAGCAAGGGTAGATCCTACTGGTTCAAGTGGCCTGTATGCAGCCATTCTTGGATAACCCGTTATTACAGTAACAGCCCTACGTTTTCTGATCTGGGCTTCATCTACCCAACTCATCATCGTAGAGTGATTACTGTCAGCAGCGTAACTGATCTTACCGTTTACTTCTCCACCGAAATTTTCTGCCAGGGGGTAGCGTGCTATATTACCTCCTACGGTTTCGTATTTGGTGATGGCATAGGTGCTTGACACAGCCGGATTAGTCCCTCCAGCGTTTCCATACTGGTCGAGCCAATCCCCAACTGTGATAACTCCTCCAGACGCCGTGTAATCGGTAATCTGGGCGTAGCTGTTAGCTCCGGTTCCGGTGAGGATGTAGATCCACCAATCATTGAGGTCATCGTCTGTATCATAAGAAGTCTCCAATGTAGCATCGGTTAACGATGTAGCGTCAGCAGCGTCAGCAGTACCTGTTACCCTGGTGTTATTGATGTTGACGGACATTATCCGCCGCATCCACCGCCAGCCATTACGAGGAGCGTCGGCGATGAACATCTTAATCGCATCGTTGACGATCTCTTTACAAAGCTGGAGTTCATCGTCAACATCTGCTGGGATCAACGCTGACCCACTACCGCCACCGTAGTAAGCCGTACCACGTTCACGGGCTATTCTGGCTATCAGATCACTGAAACTGTAGGCACTCGTAGGCTCGGCCATTACTTTACCTCTTTCATTCTCACCACTCGAACTATCGCTTCCTCGTGAATCTCACCACCGAGATTCGCCTTGCCTTCTACTGTGAGTTCGACTAATCTGTTTACCGCCTGTTTAACGACACCGGCTTCACGCTCGTCCAATTCAATCGAATCTTCTTTACAGTCGCGTATCGATTTAGCAACAGTAACAGCTTCAGCGATATCTTCGCCACTTTTGAAGATGCCCATGCTGCGAAGCCATATACTAATGTTTTCACGTAATGGATATACGTTTTGTTGTTTTTCCAGTTGACGCGTTTCTTTACCATCTACTGTTTTAGTAACTGGTACTGTTTCAATTACTTTGTACTCACTAAGATCGAGTTCGTATTTCTTCATTTCATTTCTCCTTGGAACTTGAGTTAATAAAGGCCCGACCCGCTTCCCTGCCCAAGGAGAAGCGAGCCAGGCAACTAAACTAATTTTACGTATTATCTGTGCAAACGATGTAATAAGTGCTACCGTTAAACACGACAGGAATTAGAATATCGGAAGTGGTAAAAGTAAGATCCCCACTCGCCGATATTACGTCAACGGCATCAGTTTCGATATTGAACAGATTAACGAACCCATGATCCGTCGCATCCTTGTCAACGCGGAAGACTGTATTCATAGCCGTGTTGATCGTACCACGTGTACGAAGACGCATACCAAATTCTTCTGTAGCGGCTAAACCTTCACGATTTATGGCGATATCCAAACCACCAAAGACATCTTTAGCACCAGAAGACAAGTCCTGTGCATCAATCTGACAAGCAATGGCGTTACCAATACCTGCCGTATTCGCCTTTAGCGAAATACTGATGTTGGCGCCAAAAAGACTTCCAAGATCGGCACCATTTTCAAGGTCTACTGATAGATTTAATCCCCGGAATATATAGTTAGATGCGTTAACACTCGTAACATTTCCCTGAATGAAGAGTAATCCACCATAGCAATCACCTGTAGCTGCTACCGACTTATCACCCTGTATGTGCATAAGGTATTCCTGTGCTCCGGCTGTACCTTTGAAGAAGTCATCGCCACTAACATAAACACCGTAACTTCTACCGCTTCTGGAATTAGATGGTGCGATAAACATACTGTTGCGGCCTATTCCGGGTGCACCAAACATACGCATCCAAACAAGCCCATTAACATTTGAACGGTCAACAGTCTCGATTGCTACGCCTATACCTAACGGTTCATCGTCACCAGTATTCAGTTCCGCAAGATAACTGCCATTAGTTACCCCCAATACCGTAGTGTTAATAACACAATTGGCATTAGTATAAACCGGCACTACAGCACCTTGCGTTAATGGTACGATATCAAGTTCATCACCATCACCACCACCTTGAGGGCCGAGAGCGACGATAATGCCGGCAAAGTGGGGCAGGTTGGCATCTTTAGGTTTTTCTACGGTCAAAAATCGTGCGTTATAAGTTTGTGCACCTTCTGCATAAGTAGTTTCACCACCAGATCCGAAATCACCTGTAATCGGGTTGGTGGTACGTTCTCTCCAGTCAGCAGCGAGGTCACTGTTATAACAAACCAGATCACCTACTCGGACTGTATCACTTGCGGTAGCGGGACGGAAAGAAACTCTCTTTTTCACCACAAGAGTGTCTACCGTTACAACGGACCGCATTCCAACTTCACCAAAATTCATATCAGTCTCCTTTTATTTTAGCTGGTGATCGGACGATGTATTACGAAACCGGCTGTTCTTCGGTTCGTACACAAATTGTTGTGACTACCATCAAGAAAGATGGTAAACGTAGTATGCTGACCACGATCCGTCATCGGCTCACTCTCTTCCATCCAGTAACCATCCTGGACGTAAGGGATGAACTTCTCGAAGTCAACACAATAGAGCGGCTTAGTCTCGGTGCTCTGGACTGGCTCAGTAATACCGTCCAACTGAGAGATATAGATCACCGGCAGACGGTTAAGATAAACCAGACCGCCGTCATCCATGCGAATGTTGCCTAAAGGTTTTACCGGAATATTACCAAACACGTCTTTACCACGATGGAAATCATCTCTGGAGTCGGCAAGTTCCTGTAACGCCACAGCGTTATCGGCATCGGTGTAAATCCTTTTGGCCGCGTTACGAGGCTGCGACGGATCGTTGAGGATCAGTGGGGCCGTGAACTTGGTCTTCAGGAAGGCTGTTCGGAACGTCTTCAGCAAGGCATTGTCGACCTTAGTATAAACAGCCGCATAGCTCTTCCATTTTTCCTCAACACTGGCATCCAAACCGGCACAAACTCTGCTGGTTAGTCCATTTTCAAAACGAATATTGGAAGCATTGAAGCCAGCCGTAGTCGCGTCATCATCGAGGTAGTTCAAATAATATGGAACACCGTAAGGGTTCAGATCATCTGTAGCACTGTCCGGTGCTTTCCAGAAACGATTCTCAATTAGATCAGCGAGACTCCATAGGCCATCAATACGCCTGGTCTCAAGCAATCTGATGAAACCCTTGGCGGAGTTTTTATTCCGTAGGATCTCCAGTTTGTCCCACGAGTAATGTGTCCCGATCTGAGTCCAAGGCACATCGATCTCGTGCATTACATCACCAACCGCAGGCTCATCAGTATCGAATAATCTACGATACCGGGCATTGCCGGTTGGGTTTAACATAAGTTTCCGTTTGATAGACGTACCGCCGTCGATCTCCATCCGATCCTGCTGATAAATTCGACAAGCCTCGTAATTCTGGTTTGTCCAAGTTACCTCAAAATACTGTTCGGGAAGATCGGGCAGCGTGGTTTCAATCAGGTCTACCAAATCCGCGTTTTTCACACCCATCTTATTCTCCTTTTAACCGAAAATATGTTGTAGTTTTTCTCCTACGCTTTCCTGTAATTCTACTTTCGTCCTTGGTCTTTGTTCTCCACCAGCATCAGAAGTCACCTTCGCCACAGATCTCGATCCGTCAGATGGTTTTAAGGTCATGCTGTTCTTACGCTTCGTCGCTGTAGCCTTGATACCATCTCTAATAACCTGTTCGCGTATCGGCTCACTAATAATCATGTGTGCCCTATCAAGAGCGTCTATCGGGTCAATGTTATGTCCCACAGATTCGGCACCTTGTATCATCAGTTCAGCTTGCTCAAGAACCTTCCATCTATTATTATATTGACCAGAACTAAGGTCATTCCAATCCTGTCCAAGATTAATCTTACCATAGAATGTCTCGTAATTGCTAAGATCGGGTGACTTAAAAAAGTTCTCAACTTGAAGTTCAACGTTAGGATCAGGACCAACTGACACTTGTTGCACTGACTGTTGTGGCTGTGGTGTTACATCTGGCACCTGACGTTTCATAACAGCTTCAAACTGTTGGTTCTGTGCCTTCAGTATGGCAATAGTCTTGTCATCGAGATCGTACTCATCCGTAAGGGCCTTAATGTCAACACCTTTGAACTCCTCTTCCGACTTGACCTCTGGTGCATTAAGTACCTTATCACGATTCTGCTTGGCCTTGCCGAGCAGTGCCCATTCATTCGATGCGTTATTAACATCTATCAAACAATTCTGAAATGTCTTTAACGCAGCATCGGGGCTACTCTCGAAGAACTCATTGACGTCTTCCTCTTTCCATCCACGATGGATCGCCGCTCTGAGGAATGCTGGTGGCAGAACTACGTCCTTGTTGGCATCCGTGTCACCATCTTCACTTTTCGGGGTAGTATCAGAAGAATCATCTTGATCGTCTGCCTTCAGATCATCCTTATCTTCAGGGGTAGACTTATCATCATCCTCTTCCAGTTCTGCCGAACGCTTCGGTGGGTCCTTGGTGATGCTGCTCAGGTTAGCTAAACGATCTTCGACGCTACTGATTAGTTCTGGATCTTCAATAGCTGCTTTGTCGAGAGTCTTTAGTGGCTCACCTGAACGATCACCTGTGTTTCCTGTCATTTCCATTTTTGCTCCTTTCAAGTCTGTTCTCCAACCGGAGAAGGTAGGTTGAAATTTACGCTATTCTTTTGCCCTTCTTACGAACTTTTTGGGGCATCTTCTCGATATTACATTTTTTCATGTACTTCTCGTGATCTGCGAAATTGTCAAATACCGGACGACCATCGGACGTCACCTCTATATCAGGATGTAATCTCTTATGTTCCGGTATCTGATCTGGGTTCATAGCCATACTGTCACTGATAATTGACTTGTGATAGCTCCGCTTTCCCGCTCCTACAAGAACGCCTTCAGATCTGAAGTCACGTCGTAATATAAATCCACAGCGGGGACACCATTCATTCTTATAGGCATCAGCCATCAGTTTTACAAAATTAACTGGGATTTTACATTTTGGGCAGAAATAACAATATTGAGGCATCAATATCCTCCCTTCTTCGGGTTAGATTTCTTTTTACTCTTCTCCATCTGTTTCTTAACGTCTTTCTTTAGTTTATGTACCCATGCTGGCATTATCTAACTCCTTCAAAAGTCGATTGTGACTCAGCGGCGGCACCACCTTGGAATCCCTGTTGGGCTTCACCTGCCGGACTGAGCATTTTACGTTTAGTCGGGCTGCCTTCATTCTGCTTGACAGCTTTCGGGTTCATAGTAGCCTTACCTGCCGGTTGTGGTCCCATCTGCATCTGTAACTGAACCCGTTGCATGAATGTGGGGTCTACAAACCAATCCTGAACAGTTTCAAGTATATCCATTTCTTTAGCCAGATCCGTTATAGCTTCCTGAAGATTAAACGGTATCCCCATCTGCATACACGCTTGAGCCGACATAGCAAGTCCCGGAATAAGATTAGTAGCAAACTCCATAATCCGTTTAGACCTGACAGCAGGATCAAGACGTGACATAGACCGCTGTTTAACCCTAAACGTGTATTCAAGAAAGTCACCCGCTCTTTGTTCTGGCGTAAGTCGCAACTGAACAGACTCGCCACCTGGTTGTCTCTGACTAAATGGCAGGTCAATCAACGGATCAGTATGTAAATACCAAGCCATCTTCATATTAAGTTTGGCCGCACAATCATATCCCATACCACGCATATCTTCGATAGTAACATTCTGGTTAGCTTGAAGGATATTCTGCCCCGTAGCAGTTTTAGCTCCTTGTGTGATCCCAGCCATTTGATCGGGATTACCGGACATATAATTATACCACGTCTGCAACGCTCCCATAGCTGCTTCATTCTGAGGATTCTGGCCGCCGATTGAAAATGGTTTAGCTGTAGTGGGATCACCTATAATAACGTCACCATCAGAGGATGTCCTTATATCTTCTGCTTCATCGGCACCGGCTGGATCTGCTATGATTATGTCCCGCTGACGTAGGATCTGGTCTACCATTTTCTTCATGGTATCACCAGCCGCATGATGTAGATCGTACCAGATCCCAACAGGTGCTATCGGATATGGATTACCGGGTACTGGCTGAGTTAGAGCTAAATGCGTATATGGCCCCTCATCGGGACCATAATATTCTCTTGCAGCAAGAAAATTATCCTGGATAATTTGCTCTGGGTCGGCCATTGTTATAAGAGCCTCAGCACCAGGTACGAACAGTTCAACGACGTCCACCATGTCCTGAAGTTCCATCATCTCTCTGGCAGACATATTACGCTGTGAAATGGCCTCTGCCCTACGATTAACATCTGGGTGTTTTGACCTCGGAAGTTTCATAACAAGGTCGTGGTCCATACTGTCATCGTCTAACAGTAATTGACGGGGGATACGATTCCGATCACCCTCGAATGCAGACTTCCGCATTTTACGACAAGTAGGATCGAACACATGATCGTCCAAATCTACATTGTCTGTATAAACCTGACCCTCATCGATAAGGATGTCACCATAATTTATCATCGTCCCACCCTGAGCGAGACCTGTCTTAAACACAGCGTATCCGAAACAAGCATCGACAAGACCATACCGTAAGATCTCTTTCAGGTCTATCTTTCGATCCAGCCAATCTGTAGCGAGTCCGAGCAAGAAAGCGTATTCCCTATGAGGTATAATTTCAGTAGTAATCTCGTTTACAGGATTCTTCATTATAAGGTTCGGGATCAACGCTCGGATCGTATGGAAAATCAAATTTATAGGTTCATCGCCCTTCAACCCAAGTTTCTTAGCGTAATAATGCCCCACATACGCCCGGATGAACATTGCCCGGGCTTTACGATAATGGCGACCACGCCTGAACCCCTGTTTGACGACCGAAGCAAATTTTCTTGGATCTAATACTGCTGGCATCTTATCTCCCGAAATCGAAATTCTTTCCCGCACGCTCCCGCCGTCTTTTCTCTTTAAGTACCTGTTTCCTATAAGCAGCGGATCGCATGGTCTTTGGCCCACCCCGTTCATCCAGTTTACCTGAGACAGCATCCTTAGTATCAACAGTCAAGGCATCGGCTATAACACAGTCACCATGAGTCTTTCTGGCCGAACTATTCTCCTCGATTAACTCAGCAGGGCCGCAACCGCCACCAGGATAGTAGACATACATTTTAGCTTCTTCTAATGCCCAGATAGAATGATTAATATATTTACTGTGGGCCAAAGCACGATCATAGGCATCCATCAAAACATCTTTGGTAGCCTGGCTACTATGCCAACCGTATTTCTTGGACTTCTTCTCTTGTTTGTCACCAGGTTTACGATTACGATAATAATACGGATATTGATAAGTCTTAACTATCACTCGCCCAAAGTCCCAACCAGGACCATTCATTTCCCATTTCAGAAATGGAAGTTTTCGCCTACCGCCGACCCAAAGAGCGAGTGCTGTAACGATTTTAGCCATCTCATAAGGGGGTGTTTCAGCATCACGCCATTCGGCTACTTTTTCGCCAGTCTGTTTGCATTTAATAGAGACAACAGAATTAGAAGCACCTTGACCTTTTGAGATGTCAATCCCGAAAATATAATCCTTAGTCTGGTCAGGTCGTCCGTTGACGAGGTGCACCCAGAGTCTAAGACTTCCTTTTTTAGCTCGTCTCGCCTCAACCAGCGTGACGTCTTTTCGTTTGAGGACTTTTTTAACATCATCTTCTGCCACCTTCTTTTTGAACGTTATCGACCACCGTGACAACGGATCACGCCCGAATAAAGCTATATGCCTATCGATGTTCTCCATAGTAAGCCGCGTCGACCCAGCTTCCAGGTCAATGGCATCGATCTCTCGGGCCATTTCTTTCGGAGACCGGACCTTCTCTTCGTTATCATACCAGGGAGATCTGATTTTCCACGCTTTAGTAATCGGGTCTTGAACCACATAACGGTCCTTGCCTTTGTCAGGATGGTCCCACCACATCAACGGGAAGACCATAATCTTGCCGGATTTTTTCCACTTACTGTATTCAGTACCAGGGCCAGCCGGAGTTGAATTAATAATTCTCATTAAGCAAGCATCTCTGGTAGCTGAACGCATCTCAGAACCGTTCTCGACTTTAGAGAACTCATCCAGAAGTCCTACTAACCGTCTGTCACCAGAAGTAGCATGTTTCGTAGTTGATTCACCATCAATACAATTACCATTTAAGGTGTTCTTCATGTGCATCTTGGTGCGTTCACGTTGACCATATCCACAGTTAGGCGGCGTCATCCAGGGCGGCAGCCACAGATTAATATAGTCGTGGCGTTGAAATAGAGCCTTCATGTTACCAGCTTTATCCACATAATCTTCAACCCTGGAAAGCTCAAGAAGCTGAGCTTGCGGGTCAGTCTGAAACAACCAAAGCCAGTGCATAAAATTTATGCACATCCAACTTGCACCCATGTCACGCGATTTGTCGAATAAGATATCTTCAGCTTTTCTACTTGTATCGTTAGAATCAAGCATACTTAAACATTTAAGCAGCCGATTAAAACCATCATCTTGAACTTCCCATGTTATGAATGGAACATGAGAATTTAATGCTATGACTCGTTCACCCTCTTCGACATCCATCTGGTGGTAAGTCCAGGAAAACAAATTAACCCACAAGTTCAAGGAATCAGCACACATCTTCATCAAGTCAGATTGATATCCTTCATCGTCTTCGGCATCAGCAATAGTCTGATGCCGCCACTCTATATTCTCAGCCTCACGTTTCGGGATCATTATGTTACTCTTTGGGTCTTTGTAAAACCTGGGCATCGAAGGAAAGGGCGTCGAGAGAGACGGTTTCAGTTGTTCAAGAGTCGCTTGCATCAATCCTTCTTTTCCTTGGACATCTGATTAAGCCTTCGTTTACTCTGCTCCTTAATCCGCGTAGACAACGTAGCTTTCTTTTTACCACCATTACTAACAGCAGGAGCTACCTTACCATCGGTTCGGTCAAATATCATATTAACGTATGCTTTATCGGGGTGATAAACGATCTCCGTCCCAGTCTTTATATCTTTGGAAGTGTACCCCAGTGCCGCATCCCATACATATCGAGCTAACGCTTCAAACTTAGTTATAGCAGCACCAGTATCATCTATTGTATGCTCCTCTTGGCCGATTCGTTTAATAAGTCTGGACAACTCGATAGTAGCAGCCCGTTTAATACCTTTTGGTGTAGGTTCTTTTTTAGCCATTAGTTTAACTCCAGTCCAGCAACTTTCAACGCGTTTAAGATATCGTTGACACAAATATTTACTTCATAACCATGTAGAGAAGAACCACAACGGCTTGAATAACCACCAACATGAACTCCTCTAATCTCACCATCTGTATCCAGTAGAACAGATCCACTATTCCCGCCATGAGCAACTGAATCGACTACGATGAGAAGTGTATCGCCGAAATACCCTTCAGAATCTGTTCTTCCCGTTACAACACCTTTTGTAGAAATAAAAGTCATACCGGAAGGATTACCAAGGGTAAAGATTTCTTCTCCCCTTTGTACACCTACAAAATCAAATTTCAAAGCTGGCTTATCACAGTCTCCAATTAGTAAAAAACCACAATCATAATCAGGATGTTTAATCTGTTTAAGGACTTTATATTCCGCCCCGTCTTCAAACACAACCTTTTCGATGCCCTCTTCTTCTGCTACGTGACCTGCTGTAATTATAATCCCATTCCCAATGTAAAAGCCAGAAACCGGTATTTCCCCATGAGAGGGATAGTATATAGCAACGACACTCTGCATACTTTTAGTAATCATTTCAACTTGAGTCATTGAACTATGATCTGAGAACCAATAAGTACAAAAACTAATTTCCGCAGCTATAAAACCGCAAAAGAGTAACATTACCATTGCCATTGAAAGATACTTCTTCACCATCAAGCTCCTTAAATTAATCTACTTTCTTCATTCTATTACCGTATTACTGCCCCACCTGAAGTAATTTCATCGGCTATACCACCCACAGGTTGTAATCCATTCTTACCAATAACGGCAACTGTCTCAGCACTTAATCCATAACTGGGATTAGTTCCGGCCTTAGAATTATTAGAAGAATACAATCGACAGTTTTGTGCACGTATCCCCTGCAAAGAATTAGATACGGCGTTTCCTTCTACGTAATATGTACCCACAAGACATTGAATCCCAGCACCATCTCCCACACCATCACCAAGAGTGTAGCAACCTAAGAATACTCCATAGAAAACATTGTTAAGATAGAATCCCCGAACACTGGCAGTAGAATCAAAGGTTACTTTCAGATTATAAATATTAACTGAATTAACAACATTTATAACTACAACCCCATGAGTGTCGTTGGTAAAATCTAAATTAACAGCTTGGGTAGTGTGGAAGACGTAGGCATCTGTTTCGCTATTGTTGCCAGATATTTCAATAACACCTCCACCATAAAACCCAGAAAAGGTCAGACTGCTTGTTAGAGTATATGTCCCATCTCCAAAACTAAATATAATAGTTACCCCTGGGCCGATATTCCGAGCGACAGCATCAATCAAAGCCTGAATTGTAGCCGCTGACATGCCGCTCGTAAAACTGATAGTTCTATTTGAAAGTTCCGCCGCTCCTAACTGATACTCTATTCCTGTGTCGTCAACAAAGTAGGCTGTATTTGGGGTGCCATCTTTGATCCAAAGTTGACCCTTACCAGCAACATCAGCCTCCGCAGATGCTTGCTCCGTTAAGAATACTACCCCCCCATTGGTTAAATCTTGGCCGTTCAAATCAAAAGCAGCAGCCCCCTCCCCAGATAAAGAGGCCATCACCTGAGCCGCAGTTCTATATGATAAGTCTGTACCATCTGAACCAAGAAAAGTATCAGTAGCACCTAATACTAATTCATCCCACTTAGGGGTAGCATTGCCGTATATGATAGAACCTCGTGTTACCCCGTCGGCAACACTATCACTATGGACACTGCCGTCAAGTATCGCATGGTTAGCTCCGCCTCCAGCAGCAACTTTCCATATAGCATCGCCTGTCCCCGTGTCTTTCGTCAGTACGTGCTCATTAGTAGCCGCACCAACAGCAGACAAAGCATTGATAGCCGCCTGTGCTGTGATCTGCCCTGTACCACCTTGATTAATTGCTACGGTGGTACCCTGCCACGTACCGGACGTTATAGTACCAGTCGCCGTTATATTAGCTTGGGTAAAATGCTCATCGGTTGTAAAATCAGCAAGAGCATCGTGACTTAATGTAGCTTCAAAGTTAGCGAATGTGATCTTCTTGTTTGTGGCTGTCGCTGTAATGTCCCAGAACGGCACGAAGTCGCCAGCAGCGATAGTCGCCACAGCTAAACTATTAATATCAAGATCAAACGTCCGACCAGTCGAAATATCACCACCACCGGCTATTCCAGAGCCAGCAGTTAGAGTTACGCCAGTATGGTCTATATGGTCATTTGCTGGAATACTTTGAAGGTTGTCATGGACAATATCGCCTTCAAGTATTGCTCCTGTTTCAGCAAGGGTTTTCTTTACATAAGTATTCGCTCCTGATGCTATAAGAAAGTCATTTGCTGCACCGGCCAAAGAGTGTAAGATATATTGAGTGTGGTCATCTGCTGGAGCAGTTAAGTTGGCGAGTAAAGCATGGTCTGTAGTTGTAATCCCCACACCAGCAATAATATCTGGGAACTTTCCCCTTAAATCTTCCTGTGCTATATACGTCCACTGTGACCCAGCGATCAATCTGAACGTAAGCCGAGCAATCAGAAAACCAGTGTCTTTGAACACCGAAGGTATTTCAAAAATAGACGTACCATCTACATCAGATACTGCATTACCAGACGTTGTGTACTGGCTTGTAGGAAGGTTTATCATTATATGGGAGGCTTCTCCCATGCGATTTTGCACACCCCAAATTACTAAATTGAAATACTTATTAACACCTATTGCCACACCAGAAGCCGAACCATCTACATAGTGCGTTATATCTGTCACTAAATCTGCTGTGGTCTCATAAGCTCCTCCTTCATCTGTAGGTTGATTGACAACGTGGGCATCATCCGTTGCTGTAACATACATATCAAAGGCAGGAAAAGTATGACGATGAAGCTGATATACTTTGCCTACCGCAGTAACTATTTCGACAGCAGTAGATGAATTACTCGTAGTCAATGCGGCCCCTGCTGAATTCTTTAGTGTTAGAGCAATTCCCTCGTCGTATGCAGCAGGTTCCTGCCGTAGTCTCTGTTTCACATGAGTAAGATGTCCCTCCCCATTTGCAGCAACTGCATAGTCGTTTATGTTTTGATTTCCTAAAGCTCCTCCATCTGTTCCAGTAGTAGCAGCACTTTTCAAAACAAGTCGAGCTATCTTGCAATGCTCAGTAGCAGGCCAATCAGAATTGGATGCAGCCATGACAGTTTTAGCTGATTGAAGTATATAAACAAACACCACTTTAGGAACAGCATTTGTCCCTACATAGGCAGTCAAATTAATTGTAAGAGCCGGGGTGCAATCAAGGGTTGTGTACCCGTCTGAAAATCTTTGGATTAAATCCCCCCCGCTATCCTGCTCTAAACTACCGGTGACAGTACCCGCAGCTTCCGAGATAGTAAAATTTAACTTCTCAAGAAAAATACCGTTGAATGAACCAAGAAGGGTTTTAGTATTTGTATCAAGGTCAAGAGTAATACTACCAGCACCGTTAGCCACGCTAATGTGGTCTGTAGTACCAGTAATAGTAGCGAGTACGGGATCGACTCCGGTACTCCCGATAGGGAGTTGTCCGTTAGCAGCTACGCTAAGGGCCGTGATAGCCGATGTCCCTGACCCTACCAGCAAACCATGATCTGTTAGAGCCGCCGTTCCTGTCCCGCCTTTGGCTACTATGAGGGGATCTATGATTCCAATCGTAACGGTGCCGTCACCATCATCGGTGACATCAATTTCGTTAGCGGTTCCGGCTATCCATGAAGTGAGGTCGCCCACTGAAGAAAGGGCTTTAGCTGAATCAGAGGCCATAAGTCTGGATGCCGTAAGCCCAGTTAGAGTCAACCCAGCGAACGTCGGGGATGCAGAGGGACCAAGAACGGTAGACGCTACCCTTTGAAAGTTCCTACGAACTTTTTCCCATTCACCGTCCTTGACCTTGACCATCCCTGAACTCATGTTATTTCACCCAATAAGGTCGTTCTTTTTCCAAAGCTGCGTCTACGTGTTCTTTGCTGATTGTATATGACGTTTTTATCCGAACACAGGCTATCTCTGTAGCTCTATGCCTTGCCCATCTATGGATAATATTAAATACTCCACCGGCTTTACGCCCCCGAGTTACTTCTTCTATTTTGAGTAACAACCTATACCACATACTATTTCAACTTCCTCAAGTAGACATTAGTCGTATTCGTGTCACTCTCGCCGTAGAGCAGGATCTTGCCAACAGGCATCTTGATGATAAACGTGTCACCGTCAGCGTAAACCCATTCCCGGTTAGCGGCGACACTCGTAACACCTGTGACACTAAGAAAAACGAGACCTCCGTCTATCAATACAACGTAACTCTCACCTGCTTCAACAGCCAGAGTATAATCCACACCAAGATCAGCCATTGCAAATGTAAGACCCGATGCGAGTACCGGATCAGCTGTCTCTGGGACACAGGCTCTATTTCCCGCATTATCTGATATGTAGACTTCGCCCTGACTCATTTTTATCTCCTATCATATTTTATTTTCTGTACTGAACGGATACAGCCCTTTGGAATCACAGTTATGTTTTTCTCACCACAGTTGTTCACAGAGGTCGTTATCCTGACATTCAATTTATCATCGTTCACAAACCAGCCGATGTCCTTACAAACTGTAGCCTGATACCGCTGTGCAACATCATCTTTTAACCATGCAGAATCAGAAACTATATCGTCCCAGATGATTAATAAAAGCGTTCCTTCTTTTACGTTTTTCCAGTTCATCAATTCTGTCCGTTCACTGCACGATCTATAATCTTTCTCTCCCGCTTACCGTTTACGATCCGAGCGAGGTCCTGTTGCATCGTTTCCTGATCATTGACCGCGTTGAACCTTTTGATAAATTCTGCTCTGGGCATGTCCTTCGCAGATTCTTCCAAGGCATCGTATATTTTTTCGGCTTCGCCCATTAGTCAAGCTCCGGTTTGTAAATCACTGGTCTGCCATTATGGAATAAACCAGCTACACCAACCATTAAACCCGGACATCGCCACATGCGGGTATCTGCTATATTTGACAAAACATCAAACTGATGGGCATTCACCCAATACTCTTGACCAATCAACAAAGTGTCTACGCCTAAAATTTGAGTCAACCGAACCACTTTCTTAACTTCATTAAGCTCGGCATTTAATTCAGTGTTTCGTTTCAATACAACCCTGCTGCGTTTCTCTGCCCGCAACGCAGCCGCTTTCCACTGGTTCCGTTCTTTGCTCACCTTGCCAAACATCTTACGCCAATACTTTAACTGCGGATATTCAGAACTGAGGGGTAAAAATGGATTATCTTCTTCAGTATCATCAGTAAAATAAATTTCAGCTTTCATCCTTGCTGCCCTCCATATCCGTGGCTTGGGCAATAGTCTTCAACACAGCGATCTCATCTTCAAGCCGCCCTATAAGTTCTTTCTGCTCCCGAATCTCCTTCTCACGCTCGTTCTCAACATCCCCCTCCTGCCTGGTCACAGCCAGAAGCTGCCTGGCGAACTGTCGGGCTTCCTTAACCGGAAGGGTCAATAGCGTAGTCGCTGATACGTCTTGAGCGTACAAACGTCTTAGTGAGAACGTAACCGCGTTCGCTACCAGGCCGTATCCTGATTTATCGTCCTTTTCCGGGAGCACATCAGCGAAGATGTCTACGTAACTACCTTTACTCACTGAGGTTAGATTGATTTTCATACTATTTCTCCTTGGGTTTTCATGCGTTTACTTCTACATAAGCAGTCTTGCTTCCAGGTTCTTGAACAATATTCACAGTAGCACTGACCGGACGAACAGAGAGTTTGGCCTTCGGGTCACATTTCTTTAGGCACTCGATCATCTGCTCTACTGTCTCTATCGTACCGTCTTTAGGTGTTTTCATTCTACACCCTCCCATGATTTTGTGATCGGAACAACACCTATGACTGTCTTGGTTACACCTACAACCCTGTCAGAGAGAGCAGTGCCTTGGAATCGTGTTTGATCGGGTTTGCATAAATCTTTCCATTCAGTGAATGGTTTGCTTATGTCTAACCCCTTACTACGTAAATAGCAGTACATGGCGTGCCCGGTACCTAATCTCCACTTCTCGATCCATATTGTTATCATATTCTATTCTCCTGGACAGCTATCCCCTCAATAGTAGCCACGTTGCAACCGTAGATGGACACATATTCCCAAAATATTTTTTATATTTTTTCTGAGATTCTTTATAGGGGTCCCATAACCTGTTATGCAATCGTTGAACATGGTTTTTCTGGTCGTCGGTTTGGTCTAATAAGGGTCCCCGCCTACCACCCACGAAGTCCGATAAAGGGTAGTACCCCCGCCTTCGGTTATAGGACTGTATGCTCAGTTGGTCGCAACGTCCGTATGTGTGTATGTGTATAGTAAGATATATGTCCATGACATTATATAAATATACTTGAGATTGTTCTTGTATTCTGTGTAGTATGTGTTATAATATAAGTATGGATACACTACTATATATAATAACAAGCATAGGCATAGTCGTAATGCACTATGAGTTCTGGAATACAGACTATTTAGATTGAGGAGATAAGAGAATGTTTACAAAAGCAGAATGTAAGATAGTAAGACAAATTAGGAAGTGGTTAGGCGAGCATACCAGGCCGTATATGTTCTGGATAGGTAAACGCAAAGACGGCAGTTTAACGTGGGAAGGCGGCTATGATATGCCAGTGGAACCAGAATTTAGGAACCAGTATACTATTCCTGGACCAGGCAAGCATATTATTAAAAACTGGAGTTATTATGAATAACTGGCAGATCATAATCAAGCTGGCAATAACAGCAGAAAGGTAGGTATACTATGAAATCGTACTAAACTTACAGGGCGTGCCCCGTATACAGGGCGCGCCCTATGAGCTTAGTCGATGATAACTTTAGTTGGAGATAGTAAAATGAGAACAATTAAGCAGATACAACAAAAAGCAAATTCATTAAAGAAAAAACTTCAGAATAAATCAGTGTGTGAAAATTTCGGCGAAAAGGAAATATCTCAACTTGATTTGTATATCGGCCCGTTTTGGGATTATGCATACCAAATAAGACAACAAATAGTCCCCGTGCAAGCCGAATTCAGTATTTGGTGTATGAATTACACAAGCAATAATTGATAACTTTAGTTGGAGATACGATAATGATGAGAGATAAGAAATTCCACTTAGAGCAAAATGCTCACAATCTCGATGTAATTAAACAAGGCAATATTTTACTTGATATTGCTCACAAAGCAATGAGTAACGTCAAGTTTTTGGGCAGTGAAGATATGTATTGTGTTGGCGAAGCCAAAGACCGAATCGAGCGGGCAATGGCAAACAGAGATAATGTACAAAAAGATTGGTGGTTAACATGAATGACCTACGTATCATAGCCTGGCTATCAGTGCTGGCTTATATTGCTCTTTTATGAAAGGATAGAGATATGAAAAAATTAGAACGACTAAGAATAAGAGCACTTGAAAGTTGTAAGATTAAAGGACATAAAATGACAAGGTTTGCCAGTTTACACAGCCGAGCAAAAGTTGCTGATTGTAAAATCTGCGAAATGTCGGTGTATATTAATAGCGCACCCGCACCAAACGGCATTGATATTGGTGGTGAAGCAGTAGCATTACATTGTAGGCCCTGACAGGCCGCTGGATGGACGAACCCTGGAAATTCAGTGCCGGTGTAGGTAGTCGGTTCGCTAAAGCCGTGAGTCGGGTGTGTGGCGTTGGTCGCTGATTGGTGTTCAGGAAGAATCAGCCAAAACAAAGTAGGATAGTATTAGTTTTCCTAATAGTAGTATAAGGAAATTGCATAATATAGGTAAACAGGCGTTTAATAGTCGCCAACAAGGAAATATGGTATGGGGTATCAGCAAAAACAGCAAAAAAAGTTTGAGTTGCTTTATATTAAAAAACTACCCCCCCCTATATATATCCCCCCTTATGTATATATATATATCCCCCTTTGTGCGTGTGCATAAAGATAAAAAACATATATGTATATATATACATAAGGGCATATAATGGAAAAAAGGGTTTTTATATATGAAAGCAACTTACACACGAAAAAGTGAGTTACCCCATTACCCCATACCATAAAAATCTACAGAAAGACTAAAATAACACTTGACATATATATATATATATGCTATAATGAATAATAATAAATGATAACCCTTATTGGAGATAATAAAATGAAACACAAACGATTACTAATCAGCGGACTAACACTGTACGGTCAAGGCTTTCAAGGCTTTGCTGACGATAACCTTGAGAGTATTGACGGGTCGGCATTGTATGAAGTCTGGTGGCCTGAGCACGTCACAAACGCACAATTCAATGGCGATTGTGATTACTGTATGGTCGAACCTAACGACTACAGAACCGAAGCTGACATTACTGATTATCACATATATGGTGATTCTGATACTTGGAATATGCTATCTTGGTTTTCAGCAGAAACACTGAACGAACATTGTAATTAACGAATATGAGTTTACCAAAAACGGAAACCTATATTAGGAGGATAAAAAATGGTTGAAAGTGCAAACATATCAGACTTGCAGGATAGGAATGACCGCGTCATTGCTAAACTTGCCAGAATAGCAACTAATGATACTGTCTTTGGTGGTGTAAAAGCATTAGTCCTGGCGAAACGACTCGATCGTATAGGTAGTCAAATTGATGCTGAATGTATTGTCGGCAATGTATACTCTGCGTCTATTGGCCGAGCATTACCACAATACAGGCCGTGTCTTTGTCCTGAATGCGGGCAAGCTGTTCTTGGCGAAGATGCAGCATTGAATTGCTATTTGGGCTTAGGAGAGGATTATGAGGATTAGAACGCAAGAGCGAGGAGGCTTGGCCATAATATATATGTTGAACCTTTCGGCCAACGAAACGTATGACTGGGCACACAGACCAGGACAAGCTTGGCCGCGTTCGATGCTAAGTGGACATCGGTTGTGGGTTCATGTCGATCAAAGCGGGCTGTGTGAGATCAGAATAGACGGAGTTTACAGCACCGGGAGAGAAGATTTATCTACGAACGAATTGAATGCCTGTATTGGAGACCATCTGCCAAAGAATTGTAAGCATTTATGGCCGTGCTGGGAGATAAGAAATGGAATGGAAATATAAAGGATATACTTGTACATTATTAGGTACATCGCATAATTGCCCTAAGTTAAAACTTTACGGTTATCGAGACGAAATACAGTTAAATAGGGCGATCAATAAAGTAATCAAGAAAAAAGCGAAATAACCTTAGTTGGAGGGATAAAATTATGTATTGGGATAGATTTGATATTTGTGAAGCCTGGTATTTGGCACTATCACACTGTCATAGTGGACAAGGGTCAAACAGTTACGCAAGGTTATGCAAATTGACCAGACCAGGATTCTTTAAGCCCTCTATAGGATTATCAGTAAGCAGCCTGAATGAAAACGCAAAAATTATCTATGATAATGCTTGTAATAAACTTTCAGCGTCGGGAGGCCCTGGTAATGGCGGATAGATTGATTAACCAGAAAGCGTGTAAGGAATTGGCACTACGCTGGGCGCAAGCGAATAGGCTGGGCTGGATGCCGACCAGAGTTAGTAAGCGGTTTCTTGATGACCTGGATGCTAAAGTCAGGCTGATAGTACAACGAGCGGTGAACAGTCATCGCAGCGTAGGCAAAACCATTAAAGATTTACTTTAGATTGGAGGTATGGTTATGTTTGTAGAATTTGAGAATTATATAGCAGAATACCTTGTGCAAAAGTCTACTGAGACTAACAATAGACTCGTTTCAAATGACATATCCATTTTGACAGAATGGATAAAAGCAGGAATCGAGCAATACGAAAAAGACACTGGATATAGGTTTAATATTGAATAGGAGCAAAACCATGAAAACTACTGTATCGCTAAGCGATTTTAGGACTGCGTTTGCAAGTCTCGGCAGAGAAAATTTCAGTTATACGGGGTTAGAGGCATTATATAACTGGTTAGAGGAGCTGGACGATGATTGCGGGACAGAAACCGAACTGGACGTTATTACTCTATGTTGTGATTTCGTTGAATATGAGAATCTCGTCAAATTCCAACAGGCTTATAGCTCAGAGGAGTATGAAACTTTTGACGATATAGCCAACCAGACGATATTGATTATGATAGACGAAGATCGGTTTATTATTCAGGCATTTTGAAAAGGGGGCTAAAATGACAAAAGAGGAAACATTCAATAATCTTTGTAGTTATGATGAGCGAAACCCTGATTATGAGACAGAATATGACTCTGACAGAGAACCGAGAAAAGATTGTTTCTGTGATAACTGTTTCAATGGTCGGGACGAATTGGCCGTTGAGATTTTAAGGCTAATAGGAGATATCGAATGAAAAAACAAGAAATGCTTAAAGCTATTGAACGAGCTAAAGATAAACTCAAGAATATTGAATCAAAAATGATAGCTGTTGAACTCCGAGAAGATAGTGCCTGGCTAAATGCGATAAATGATATAATTGATCGAGCCGGCCTGGCGGTACTTGATGAATTGGACTCAACACAGGATAAGATCATCGTTGAAGTACGTGGTGGCGTTGCGTATTGCGATGATCCGAACGTGGAGATAGTCGATTATGACTGACGGCGATATGAAACTAATCAAAGAGCATACAAGGTATTATATTAATGGCGACGGACAGGTATACAGCGAAAAACGAGGTAAATGGCTTAGACAGCATATACGTAATGGTTTCTATACAGTCAAATTAAATGGCAGGACCAAATGTATCCATAGACTATTACTTGAGACATACATAAGCTTGTGCCCGGCAGATATGGTCGCTAAACATCTGAACGGCGACAAGCTCGACAACAGGCTTGAGAACCTTGTATGGCGTCCACGATACGGACAACAGATAGTCGAGCCGGTCGCTGAGCACACAATAGCTGAGATATGCGAACAGATCAGCCTACATCCGGATATCTGGTCGGTTAAAGAGATTAGCCGCTGTTGGAAAATCACGAAAAAGCAAGCTAAGAAAATTATGATAACCTTAACGTAGTGGAGGTGGTAAAATGATAATATGTCAAAGCAGAGGCTGTGAAAATCGAGCCACTTGGCGGGAAATTGATACATATACCCAACAAGGCAAAGAGCATACTTTTTTCTACTATATGTGCGATGAACACAAAGAGAAATTCAGTCAGCCTTGTCCCGGTCATAAAAAGAAATTCTTTAAACTTTTTGGATAAAGTTGGGGTATTACAAAACAGCAAGCAAAGAAGATTATGAACCACTATTTGGAGGAATGAAAGATGACAGACAAAAAGAAAATAGAGATATTAACAGCGGCGTGTGAAGTGGGCCACAGAGCTATTGTGGATTTGGCATACTTAGCATCAGATTTGTCTGAAGTTGATGCAGAACAAACAGTTAATCAGCCGTTTAATGAAGAAGGCTATGCCTATCTTGCTAATCGTCAAATTGAAAAAGCATTAAAAATTACAAAAGGAAAGGAGTAAAAATGACTGAGCAACAAATTATAGCATTAGGAATTGGTACTCTGCTTACGTTTTTTTTGTTCTGTATTTTTTTCCCAAGTTGGAATCTAACAACTAAACCAGAAACTAAACGTTCAAGCCCAAAAAACTCTATCTTAGTTGTTCATAGTACGCCCGTTGATTGTATTAACCGAGATAGAAAATGTCAAATATGTAATCTTGACCGTTGCGGAAAAGATGCAGTCGGTTGTCCTCTAATATGAAATGAAAATAAAATCGGAGATATGAGAATGAGTAAATACACAGTATTAAACAAAGATAATGGAGAGCAGACTGAGTTATCAGCTACAACAAGAGATTCAGCCGTTATTGAGCTACTCGGTATACTCAACTTAGAGCTGATTATGCAAAAAGAAGAAGAACAACGGATATGCCAAATTTGTCAACAGGAGTTTACTACAAGCGATAAACGGTATTTTAGGTGTTCAACTTGTCGCGGGTCTAAGCAGATTAAAGAATATGAAAATATCTGTATATGGTGTGCCAGAGAGTTTACTACAACAGACAAACGATTCAAACGCTGCTCATATTGTGTATCGCGTAACTTCAATATGAAAATTCCAGCCATGAAACAGCACTGTCGGGAATGCGAGAAACTTGAATGCGATGAGCTTAAATGTGAGCATTATCCGCATAGTAAATAGATTAAACACTTGACATCGCACTGGCTGTATGGTATAATAGCGATAATGAATGATAACCTAAATAGGAGGAATGAAAATGAAATACTGGATAATAGCAGAAGTTATTAAACGTGTACTTCGAGATACTTATCGAGGTCATTACGTTTGGGAACAATTTTCCTACGAAATAGCTGAATATTTCAGTGCTGTTGACCCACGATTTGACCGCCAACAGTTTCTTAAAAATTGCGGATTAAACGCTTGATCCCGAAAGAAGGGGCGCATTGAGCGCCGGAAAGTGAGACTGAAAATGGCAAGAACGAAAATCAAATCATCTGGTGTTATAAAACACGAATGCGGGTGCGAAGAAAAAGTGCATCCGTCATGCACAGACGAAGGGAACCTTGAAACAAATCTCTGTGTCTTAGCTGACCACCATCAAGATGAGTGCCCTATTTTGCAATCAATAACAAGAAGTCGGGCCTTGAAAGAATATGACGATTTGAATAAAGATCGTGAAGATTGGCAGTAGCGTCAATACATTCAAGCAATGGGCGGCATAATAGTCGCCTTAACCGGAGATCGCAGCTTAGGCGGCTTATAGCAGGAGAAACTCTTCGATTAGCGTTGCCAATTTCACGTTTGATTCACGAGAAAGTTTTTGCTAATTACAAAAGTATCGAAACAAAATATGGGAAAGTTGAGTAAAGGCGTCCTATTGCGGTTGCAAAAAGCCTTATTATAGAAGAGAAAGTTAAAATGGCAAAACAGATAACGAAACTTTGTTCAAAATGCAAACAAACACTATCAGTGATAATGTTTAGTAAACATAAGGGTCAAAAAGATGGGCTTCAATGTCAATGTAAAAAATGCTTTTTAGTGGCTTATAAAAGGTATAAAAATTCAATACGGGGAACGTTAAATCGTAAATACCACAGTATGAAATACCGATGTGGGGACCCCAGTCATCCGAGCTATCAGAATTATGGTGGCAGGGGTATTAAATGTTTATTTACGTCTCCTGAAGAATTTATAGATTACGTAACCGACAAACTTAAAGTTGATCCTCGTGAATTAGAGACTGACCGTATTGATAACAATGGGCATTATGAGCCAGGTAACATTAGATTTGTAACACATAGAAAAAACTCAAGCAATAGACGGAAAAAATTGCCAGATGAACGCTTAATTACCAAAAAGGGGGAAGAAGTTTATCGTTGTAGGCACCATGATTTTGAATGCTTAACAACAGAACAGACCGCTCAAAAATTAAATATTTCTATCCGGCAAGTTAATAAACGCCTTGCATGTTTACGGGCGAACTCACCCCAGTTGTTTCCAATATTATCGCAGGAGCAAGCTAACGTCTGGTCCCAGTGGTTTGATGGGGGGCTAACCTGTGTGGAAATCGCCGCTGGTCGGGGGGTAACGCCAAGAAGTATTCAAGCCCAATTACAGCGGATCAAAAAGAAAATGAACTATGACGAAAAAGTAAACTCACGGGCACATAAGACAGTTAGTTTTGATATAGGCGTAGATGAAACAAAAATAAAACAGAAATTTTAACCAAAAGCCGGAAAAGCATCATTGAAACTAACACATCTTAAAGCGATGGATTGCTACCGGCTTTATTTTTATCTGGAGACAGTAACATGAAATTTAGAGTACGAATGTCAAATGTCGAGAATGATTGGGTTGTAGCTAATGCTAATAAAGCTGAAAACACATCCGAATATATTCAAGCTGATGGATTGGTAATTAAAGACTGCTGCTGGTATCTTGCCGAAGTCGATGCCCAGGCAGCACTTGATTTGTATCTGGAGAAACAGGAACCATTAGAAGTGAAGGACACTAATCCAAAAGACGCATTGGGGATTAAAAAGGCCCCACTATCGACATTGCCAACCGGCCCTATGTATGAAGTAGCTCTGGCTATGCTGGAAGGGGCCAGAAAATACGGGCGGCATAATTACAGAGTAATGGGCGTTAAGGCGTCTGTTTATTATGATGCTACAATGGGGCACTTAACGGCGTGGTGGGAAGGTGAAGATTTTGATTCAGTTAGTGGTTTGCACCATCTTGCGAAAGCTATGGCATGTCTTGCCGTTGTACGTGATTCAATGATGATGGAGAATTGGATTGATGATCGACCACCGCGTTATCCGAACAGTGCTGACTTGATGCGGAATAATCCAGCCGTAGAGGATGTACTTAAAAGGTATCCTGATTGTGTTGAACCTTATACAGAGAAGGATAAAAGGATGAAACCATAATGTGGCAGGACTTAATAAACGGATCATTTGAAACTTTGAGTGGGTTTGTTCTACTGCTACACTGTGTCAAGATGCATCAAGAGAAGAAGATACGAGGTGTGAGCGTCCTTGCCTGTCTGTACTTCATGCTGTGGAGCTATTGGAACCTATACTATTATCCGCACTTGAATCAATGGTCAAGCTTTGTCGGGGGTGTATGGACTGGAATAGTGCACACTGTCTGGTTCAGTATGATACTGCATTATATTAAGAAAGAAAAACATGAAAAATCTACTGTGGCTTGATATGGACGGTGTTATTGTGAATTTTACTGCGGGGCTATGTAATGCATTTGATATATCGTTTTCAAATGAACCATACTCATTCCCATTAGGGTTGTGGGATTATGTTAAATGGTTGGAAAAAACACATGGTGTAGGCTGGGATGATGTAAAGATTATGACAAGTTGTTCTGCATTTTGGAAGGGTCTGCCTTTACTGCCAAACGCTAAGGAGTTTTTTGATACATTGAAACTCCATTTTGATATACAGTTCTTGACCAGCCCTACAGGTAACTTTGATACAGTCTTCAATGGCAAACGGATGTGGCTTGAAAAACATGGCTTTGCCGTTTCGGGTGACGAAAGCCTCGTGCTGATGCCGTTGGGTGTGTCGAAAGAGAGTTACGCGACAAGTCTGCTATTCTTAATAGACGACAAAGACAAAAACGTGCAGGAATTTCGACATGGCGGCGGGTACGCTGTTTTGTCCCCACGTCCCTGGAATAATAGACATCGAGAATTTGAATCATTTGAACAGGCTAATAATTTAGTTTTGACAGAATTGTTGGAGAAAATATAATGGCAAGAGTTTTGGTTGTTGGCGATTTACATATTCCCTGGGAACGCAAAGGCTATTTTTCTTTTTGTTGTGATCTTTATGAAGAATGGGGCTGTGATACTGTAGTTTTTATTGGCGATGTTGTTGATTCTCACGCTGTATCGTTCCATAAGAAGCATCCTGACATGCCCGGAGCTTTACAGGAATACAAACAGGCTAAAAAGCAAGTACAACGTTGGTACCGACAATTTCCCAAAGCTGTAGTAACCATAGGGAACCACGATGAACGGGTTATTCGTGTCGCAAGAGATAGTGGTATTCCTGATGTGTATCTGAAAAGTTATCAGGCTAATTGGGGTACAACTGGATGGCAATGGAAAAAGAATCATATAATAGACATGGTTTATTATTATCACGGAACCGGGCAAGGGGGAGAATACCCAGCGTGTAATGCAGTCAAAAAGATGTTGATGTCTTGTGTTCTTGGTCACAACCACACGGCATCAGGCAATAAATTTTACGCTAATCCAGGTAAATTATATTTTGGTTGTGATGTTGGTTGTGGAATTGACGATGAACAAATGGCGTTTGCCTATGCTGATAACAATAAGAGACGAAGCATCATTAGTGCTGCCGTTATTCTTGATGGAAGCGTGCCACATGTCGAACCGATGCCGTGTGGTAGGGGTGAAAAATACCACGATTCAAAATTTAAGTAGGAGAAACAAAATGTTTACATTAAAAATATTTTTTCTATTCTTGGCGGTATTACTCACTATTTCTAATTTGCTCAAAGCAGAAGCAAGACAAGAAGTTAGTGCTGGTCATCTTATAGTGATGGCAATAGGCATAACAGGTTTTATTACTTTGCAATGGTTAATATGACCATAACCGAAATATTATGTAATGTTGATTACCCAGAAGATACGCTAACTCTGGATTTCGAGAGTTTCTTCTCGAAAGACTATAATCTCAAAGACCTGTCTCTTATCGAATACATAACCGATCCTCGATTTGAGTTCACTGGTCTTGGGATCAAGATCAACAATGGTACATCTACCTTTATCCCTGGTCCTAAAGTACCTTGGGCTATTAAACGGCTACAAACTAAGTATGGCAAAGCGTTTCAAAACGTGACAGTCATAGCAAAAAACACCAAGTTTGATATACTGATTCTCGCACAGAAATTCGGAATTTACCCGCCGTATGTAATCGACATCGAAGACCTCAGCAGGTACTACGATTCTCGAATGAAACAGAATCTTGCTTCGCTCGCTAAGATGTTCAAACTCCAGGCTAAAGGTGATACACTTCAATTCAAAGGCCAGCATAGTATTCAAGCTGAACCTTGGGAGATACAACATACTATAATAAACTGGGTGGCGATGAAGGAATACTGTCTGGGTGACGTTGACATTGAGTATCAGTTGCTTGAAATTCTTCTACCAATGATTGACAATCCGGAGATCGAGCTTTCGCTCATGCAGCATACACTGAATCTGTACTTGAAGCCTACGTTTCAGCTTGATGCAGAGTTGGCAGAGTATATCGAGCTTTCGATGGGTACTGAACTTGATAAGGATTTAGCTAAAGTACAGTGGGTCCATGACCACGAGATTAAAACCGGATTAGAGGGGCTTATTCTGGGTCCGGGTGAGATAAGAAAATATAACCTCAAGGATAAGAGTACTGAAAAAATTCTCCGAGCCAGAAGCATATTCCCGAAGATCCTCGCCGATATTTTACCTGAAGGTGAGATCGTCCCGGTTAAACAAGGCAAGGGTAAAGTTCCAAAGACCATCCCCGCTCTGGCAAGTGAAGACGTAGGGTTTCAGTTGCTGCTCGCTCACTCTGACGAACGAGTTCGTAATCTATGTAAAGCAAAAGCAGCTTGTTCCAGCTGGCCTATCCATCAAAAGAAGGTTCAAAACCTTATTATACAGACCAGATGTTTCGGCGACGGTGTTCACATACCCCTTAAATATTATGGTGCCCACACTGGGCGACATTCGGGCACTCAAAAATGGAACCCACTTAATCTTGGTGGTAAAGGTCGAAGCAATAAAGGTAAACTAATACACCCCCTGATTAGTAAAGTGAGAAATACGCTGCTCGCACCAGAAGGATATATGCTCCCTATTGCTGATTCCTGCCAGATAGAAGCACGATTACTTGCTTGGATTGCTGGGCAAAATGATCTCGTAGAAGATTTTAGAACAGGTGGTGATCCTTATTCTGTATTTGCTACAAAACTATTTCAAGAGAAAGTTTGGAAACCATCACCGGAAGAAGAAAAAACACCTGAAGGTGCCCTTGCTAAAACCAGAAGGGGCTTTGGAAAAGATACCGTTCTTGGTGCAGGATTTGGTCTTGGGTCTCTTACTTCTTATAATCTTTGTCGTCAAAATGAACTACTCCGGCCCTTATTTGATTCCGGTGAGTACGATTGGGATTTTATTGACAAAATGATTAAACTATACCGTACAACTTACGCTCAGATTCCTAAATTCTGGAAGGCCGTAGAGAAATGTTTCCGCTGGGTGACGAAATATCCGCATGAACGGTTAGGGTATTGTATTCCCGACATTAATTGTGGGATTAAGGGGGAAACGACCTTAAATTTCTGGAAAGAAGGATCAACCACAATCATCCAGTTACCATCAGGTCGGCGGTTATTCTATCGCTATGCTTCAGTTGACAGAGAGGGTAAGATCAAATATATTCATGGCTATCTTTGGGGGGGATCGATCACGGAAAATATCATTCAGGCTATTTGTCGTGACCTTCTCGCCGGATGGTTACTTGAGTGTGAACGGCGGCAGATACCGATTATATTACATTCTTACGACGAACTTGTGGGGTGTGTACCCGAAAATCGAGCCGAGGAAAGTCTTCAGCAGATGTTAGAGATTATGAATACAGGCCCGGACTGGGCAGCGGGGTTGCCGTTGGATACTGAAGGAGAGATATCACCATGTTTCAAAAAATAATATGCTGGTTAAACGGAAAGCATAATTGGACTGATTGGCTAACGATACAGGACGGCCCGCATCAAGTAAGATTTATAACTCGTCAATGTAAACGGTGTGGAAAATGGGAAACTGTATAATGAAATTTTGGTTAATGATATTATGCTGGCTCAAGGGTCATACTAAATGTACCCGTGACACAGTAACTACTGGACATTATATATGTATTCCCGCTGGACGTGGAGCATTCTGCCGAGATCCAGAGCGATATGAATACAATGGACGGCTGTACCGATGTGCTCGCTGTGGTGAACTGCTCTTAATACATGGTATTCTTGCTTGGGAATTAGAGGACCTTATAACGGCTACACTTCAAGATATTCCAGAAGGTCATTGGGACCTTTCCTGGGGTAGTTAAAGCTATAATTTTACGAGGATCTATAAATGAAACCCCGAACGAGAGCAGAAAAAATAAATGATTTCTTCACGGCGTTCAAATGTACGAAAGAAGGTAAACCAGTGAAACGAACAGGTGCCAGAGATGGATCAATCGTCACTCATTCGGTGGTGCCAGTAAGCCCCCATAAATTTGAACACATGGTTCTCGCTGACTGTTTAGCCTGGTTAAAGAAGCACCATATATTTTGTAATCGTCACGATGTAGGTGCTGGTGATTTCGGACATGGTTACGCTACTTATGGCATTAAGGGGGCAGGAGATATCATTGGCATCTTACCTGCTGGAGTTCACTTCGAGATTGAGGTTAAACGGGGTAAAGGTGGTCGCCTCAGTAAAGGCCAACAGAAACGGATGAGGGATGTTAGGGCTACTAATGGAGTGTATCTTGTGGTACACGGTATTGAAGAACTTAAACATTATTTCGAGGGGTTAATATGATCGAAAAACTAAAAGTTACAGATAAAAATGTTATAGACCAATTGTATGAGGCTTTAATCTATCTTCCGCGATGGAAACGTAAAGTTATTAAGTGGCTGTGGCCAGATATTATTAAAGTAGCGGATACTTTAAGGGAGTATTACTGGGGGGACGAAGATAATGGCTAAACGAAAACTACACCTATCCGCAAGTGCGATAGCAGCATTCAAATCGTGTCCTATCAGATTCAAAAACGCATACCACCTGGGTATCAGACGTGAGGGTGACACAGAAGCACAACGCATCGGAACAAATTGGCACCGTATCTGTGATATCATTACAAGAAAACCAGAGAGTGTCTGTGAACGCTGTGCTAAAAAAGCAATAACCGACCAGAACTGTTCTTTATGTGCCGGTACGGGCTACCTCCCCAAAGATCTCATGGATGCCGTAACCCGTGAGTTAGTCAGACTTTATAGCTACGAAAGTGCAGCGACTGAGCAGACTAAACTCTTATATTCTCTGTCAGGTTATCGCTGGTATTACGAAGATCAGCCGGAAGAGGTCGTGACACGAGAGCAAAGATTTGAACTATCGTTACGTAACCCCGAAACGGGTCGAGCGTTACCAGGAGTAAAACTGGTAGGCATGATTGATAAGATCATTAAATGGAACGGTCGTCCGGCGATCAAAGAACACAAGTCAACCAGCAGTTCGGTCGATCCCGATTCTGATTATTGGGGCCACTTAAACCTGGATACACAGACGAAACTTTATCTCTATACCGTTCGGAGAATGCAAGCTGATGGTGAGTTAGTTCCTTGGGGGATTAGACCAGAAGATCCGCCAATCAATACGATCTTATATGATGCCTACCACAAACCTTCGATCAAGCCGAAGAAACTTACTCAGGCTGAGAGTAAGAAGTTTGTAGATGGGGTAGTAGACGACGAAGATGATGGTGTCTATCACTATAAGTATATGGGGCAGTGGTTTGAGGTTTGTTCCAGCACTGACGATAAAGGATTTTGGGTTCAAGTTAATGGGGTTCAAGCCGAAGTCGAACTCGGCAAGAAAGAAGGCACATTCGCCATCCGTGAGACTCCCGAGATGTACGGTGCCAGGCTCCTTACTGATATCTCTGAGCGACCTGAATTTTACTTCCGGTGTGTAGAGATAACCCGAACCGACAAAGAGATGGAAGCGTTTGAGTGGGAGCTTTATAATATCTATCGCACCATGCAGACTATGATCAAGACCGGACATTGGTACGGAGACGAGCATCAATGTGAGAATCGGTATAAATGTGATTATCTATCGTTTTGTTATAATAGTATTGAATTAACAGTAGATAACATACCAGAAGGCATGAAATGTATATTTAAGAAGGAGAAGAAATAATGTTTAATGTAGATGAATGTATACTTGGTTTTTCTTACGCTATACGGGACGGTAAAACCTACCTTCATAGTGATGGATCAATTCATCAGACAGGTGAATATTGGCCCACACGAGAATACGCCCAGAAAGTGCTGGATAAATTCTACCCAAAGCCGAAACATGAATGGAAACATGGGGATGTGTTTGATAACAAGGCAGAAAGTATAATGATTTATTTGACGCCTTTATCTGGTCCTGAAATTCGTAGTATTAACCATCCGTGTACGGGAGATTGTGATGTAGCTATTCAGCTAAATAAGGCTGAATTTCTGTTTAACATTAAGGAGAAACTAAAATGACAGCAAAACCACCAACAAGAAACATAAAACCACCACCAAGACAGATATCAAAAGCAGGTAATAAAAAAGCAGTTGTTCAAACTAAAACGTTCGCAACAGCTACTTGGGACACAGCCGCAGAAGGTCAACGGATTATAATGTATGGTGATTCGGGGATGGGCAAGACTACCTTGGCATCATTGCTCTCCAATCCAAAGTTTGCTGACTTCAAAGGCGGTAGTGATAAGATCCTGCACCCCATAACGGGTGAACGATTGGTGCACATCCCTAATGTTGAAACTTTCGATGATGTCAGAGCTATCTGCCATCAGTCAGACCTCTTCGAGCCGGGCGATAGCTTCGTAATTGACACAGGTACCGCGTTTGAGGATACTGGACTGGAATGGACTCTACTTAATGTCCCCCACGAGAAAGGTAACAGTACCCCGATTGTGCGTATCGAAAGTTACGGATATGGTAAGGGTTATCGTCACCTTTATGATACCATGAAACTTCCACTTGCTGACTTCGATGTTTTAATTCGTAGGGGAGTGAACGTAGCTATTCTTTGCCAGATGCAGCAAGTTGAGATTGCTCATGCTGGCGGTGAAGATTTCCTTTGTGATGTTCCTAAACTTCAAAAAGCTCACGGTAAAAGTACGCCATCTGTATGGGGCATGTATAATGAGTGGGCTGATCATGTACTCAAGATCGGCTATAATGACATACAAACAACGGACGGTAAAGCTGCCAGTAGCGGAGAACGTGTCGTATTCGTTCACGGTCAGGTTTACTTCAAGGCTAAAAGCCGCACGATCCCGAGTGAGTATCCGGCAGTGTCATTTGAGCGTCCAAACGACGATACTATTTGGCAATATTTGTTCGATGAGGTTTGGAGGGTGGAAGAATGAAACCACTACTAACGATTAAAGGTGGTAAAGAGCCGGGCCGCAACGAACTCTGTCCTTGTAAGTCGGAGTTAAAATATAAACACTGTCATGGGGACCCTGGCAAACGTGCTATCTGTGAAGCGGCCATGCGGGAAACAATGGTTCGGCTAATTATGATAGAAAAGCATAAACGAAAAATGATAACCGATGAAGAATTAGAGATGGTATTAAACCCATCAGAAAGTGAGGAAAACGATGAAGAAGAAAGTAAGATTTGGAGACCTTAAAGCAGGAGTGAAATTCAAGTACAAACGGCGTCTTTGTCTAAAAGATGATCTCGATGGTTGTGTTCGTATCTCTAATGGAGTAGTAGATGATGATGATATAGGTGTTGGCACTCTGGTAACGCCAGTAAAAATTAAAGTGGAGGTAGTATAATGAATCAAGTAGATAGAATAGGTACATACAGATTCACTAAAGTGCTCGAAGCAGGTGTCGGAGCGAAACAAGACGACAAAGGTAATTTCAAAACCGTATCATTTAATGTACGGTTGCTCCTCAGTGAATACTACGACGAGCAAGAGGAAAAATGGGTCGATTGGTCTCCTGCTGAAATAGAGCTTCCAGCATACCTCTACCTTTTCGGCGTTAACAAAAAGTCCGATAAGCTTGAGCCGACATTCCACCATGAAGCAGTTATGAAGGTATTCAACTGGGATGGTAAGTCATTTCAAATCCTTGCCAACAATGATTATTCCAAGATCAAGGGACAGGTCAGGGTCAAAGATAACGATCCCGAGTATGCTGATCGTAACCCATTCCAGGTCTCCAATATCGATGTGTACGATGCTGATCCGAGTAATCAACTGCGTTCACTCGATCCTGCTACCTTAAAGGAATTGGATGCTAAATTCGCTCAGGTTTTACAGGCATCAGGCCAGGCACCGAAACCGGCGACACTCCCGCCCAAGAAGAGTACGAAACCTAAGCTGCCCACTACACCAGTTGTTGTAGAGCCAGAGCCAGAGCCAGAAGCAGAACCCCCCACGAAAGAGGAGAAAGATATAATGAAGGCCACATAGGATAAGCAGAGCAACAACAAGAAAACAACCACCCGACCACAGCCA